>Ga0081539_10000088_pt1 | contig 212765 bp, 220 predicted proteins | sample TabmetS4T2R2_FD_71023 | JGI IMG/M metagenome (GOLD analysis project Ga0081539, IMG submission 71023) | Tabebuia heterophylla rhizosphere microbial communities from the University of Puerto Rico - S4T2R2 | ecosystem: Host-associated > Plants > Roots > Rhizosphere ... | reverse complement strand
AGCGCAGCCCGGCTTCGAGCCGTTGGCGCTCCTTTTCCGACAGTTCCCGAACGAAAATTGGAGGCTTCATGGAAGCAACTATAGACCATCACACACAACCCTCTCTGAGGATGCACTAACAACCCCCGTGGCCATCGGGAAACCTCACCGCGCGTCTGCTGTGCGATGCCGTTGCTACAGTTCTTAGTAGCTTGCAGACGGCCGCTTTTATCTACTCTTTGTTATTATTGTTGGTTATATTCCGCAAGTGCCTGCTCACTCGCTGAGTCCCGCCCATCCTTGCGGCAGTATACGCTACCTTTCCCGTTTGCTCGTCCCTTGGTCATTTTCTTCGCACTCACTGACATGGCAATCAGAACCCGTGAGCGGTGGCCGTCGCGCCGATTGGAAAAGGTGCGGATTTGCAAGTAGAGTGAGCGAGAACCCGGAATGCGTGGGCCTGGTGGCCCGGCTGGTCTTCAAAACCAGTTTGCGGGCGCCGAGCGTCCGTGGCGGTTCGATTCCCCCGCATTCCGCGGTTTTGAGGCTGCAGGCTACAGGCATCAGCAAGAACGAGAACCTGAAACCTGATACCTGAGCGACCGAAAGGAGAGACTCATAGACTTTTCACACCTGGACCGTGAAGGCTCGCCCCGGATGGTTGATGTTGGGGAGAAGTCAGTAGTACGGCGTACCGCGACCGCCGGAGGGAGCATCCGTATGGCTCCCGAGACCGTCGAACTCCTGCGCGAGCGGGCGCTGCCCAAAGGCGACACGCTGAACACCGCCAGGATCGCCGGGGTAATGGCGGCCAAAAAAACCCCGGATCTCATCCCGCTCTGCCACGGGTTGAACCTTACACATGTGGACCTAGAGTTCACGGTCAGAGATGACGCGGTGGAGATCATCGCGACAGCCCGCGTCAGCGACAGGACGGGGGTGGAGATGGAGGCTTTGACGGCGGTGAGCGTTGCGGCCCTGACCATCTACGACATGTGCAAGGCGGTGGACAAGGGAATGGTGATCTCCGAGATCAGGCTGCTGGAGAAGACCAAAGAAGGGGCGTGAAGCCTCGCACGGAGATCGGAACCCCTTCATGTAACATTTTGGCCTGTGAACGTAGCAAAGTGCTGGTCGTGCTAGAATCCATGGATCGAAACCAGACCGGCCCGGCGTCTATTCGGGAGATAGAGATCGAGGAGAAAAACACCGTTCTGTACCCCGTGTTCATGGACCTGGAGGGTCGGCGGTGCGTGGTCGTAGGTGGTGGGGAGGTTGCCAACCGGAAGGCGCGCAAGCTCTTGCAGGCGCGGGCTGATGTGGTGGTAATCTCACCCGAGGTAAAGCCCGAACTGGAGAGCGTGGCGGTCGAGGTACATCGGCGGCTGTTCGAGGCCGGGGATCTGCAAGGCGCTTTCCTGGCGTTTGCGGCTACGAATTCACGGGAAGTCAACGCGGAAGTTGCTCGGGAGGCGAACGAAAGAGGCATCCCGGTAAACGTCGTGGATCGGCCTTCGGAAGGGAGCTTCGCCGTGCCATCGGTACTGCGGCGGGGCAGGATGCAGGTCGCGGTCTCGACCGGCGGGGCATCTCCGTTGCTGGCACGGTCCATCAAGGATGAGCTGGAAGGCATCTTCGGGCCTGAGTGGGCCGGACTCGTGGAGAAGCTGGCGTTGGCCCGGAGAACCGGTGAGAAGGCGGACGAGAAACTGGAAAGCGAGGTGGGACGTTGCTTGTCGCAGTTGCGGGCATGAGCCACCGTTCGGCCCCGATCGAAGTCCGGGAGAAGGTCGCCTTTCCGCCGTGCGCGGGCCGCAACTTCATACGAAGGTTGAAGGATGAGGGCGTGGTGGCGGAGGCCGTGATCCTCTCTACCTGCAACCGGATCGAGGTATACGCCGCAGTGGAGCACGAGGAGAGCCGTGCCGGGATCCTGGATCTTCTGGCAGAGGACCGGGGTGTGAACCGGGCGTCCCTGGAGCGGGACACATATTGGCTCACGGACGCGGACGCTGTGCGGCACCTGTACCGGGTGGCTTCCTCCCTTGATTCGATGGTGGTAGGGGAGGCACAGATCCTGGGTCAGGTCCGTGACGCCTACCGCACGGCGACCGAGGAGCAGTGCACGGGCCCGATCCTCAATCGCCTGTTCCACACCTCGCTCCGCGTCGGCAAGAGGGTGCGGTCGGAGACGGGTATCGGTGATAGCTCTCTCTCGGTGCCGAATGTCGCCGTCAAACTAGCTGAGGAGGTATTCGGATCGCTGGAAGGCCGCCAAGCCCTGATATTGGGCGCTGGCGAGATGAGCGAACTGGTCGTCCGCAACCTGAAGGACCGGGGCGTCTCCGGGCTCCGCATCGCCAACCGCACCCCCGAGAGAGCCCGAAACCTCGCCGAAAAAGTCGGCGGAACCGCGATCGGCTTCGACGCCCTTGCCGGCGAGTTGCCTGAAGCCGACGTGGTCGTCAGCTCCACCGGCTCCGGTGACTGGATCGTGGGCAGCGAGCTGGTCGCGGCGTCTACCGATGATAGGAACGAGCCGCTGTTCATAGTGGATATCGCGGTCCCACGGGACGTTGATCCTGTGGTCCAGACCCTGGAGCGCGTCTACCTCTACGATATAGACGACCTTCAGGCTGTAGTTGAACGTAATGCAGATAACCGGGAGGAGGCGGCCGAGAAGGGAGAGGCGCTCATGGGCCCAGCGGTACTTGAATACATGAACTGGCTCTCCACGTTGCACGTCGTGCCGCTCATCCAGGAACTGCGGGACGGTGCGGAGCAGATACGCCGCCACGAACTCTCCCGCGCCCTCAAGAAGATGGACGTTTCGCCGGAGGAAGAGAAGAACATCGAGCGAATGAGCCACTCCCTGGTGAACAAGCTGCTGCATGGTCCTATCGCGGAACTGAAGGCTCTGGCCGAGGCCGGGTCGCCCGTAGACAGCGTCGAGGTCCGGCGGCGCTTGCTCGCCCTCGAAGGTATCGAGGTGGAACTGCACCGCCAGCACCAAGATACCTGATGAGCCTCGACTTCAAGGTGATACTCGGAACGCGGGGCTCGAAGCTCGCCCTTGCACAGGCCGGGCACGTGACGGGGAGGCTGCAGGTTACCGGGCTTGACGTAGAGACGCAGGTGATAAGGACGACCAGTGATCACCTGCCTGAAACCCCGCTCTCTGTGATCGACCGGCGTGATGTGTTCACCCGTCAGCTGGACGAAGCATTGCTCTCTGGTGAGGTAGACCTCGCCGTTCACTCCCTGAAGGATGTGCCGACAAAGCTGCCCGAAGGGATAGAGATCGTGGCTTTCACGGAGCGTCACGACCCTCTGGACGTGCTCGTCTCCGAAGAACGATACGATGTGGATGGGCTGCCGGAGAGAGCGACCGTGGCGACATCGAGCCTGCGGCGCAGGGCGCAGCTTCTGGGTCGTCGCCCGGACCTGGAGATCGTGGAGATCCGGGGCAACGTGGATACGCGGGTACGAAAGCTTCGCGCAGGAGGGGCAGATGCCCTCGTCCTGGCCCGCGCCGGGCTGGAGCGGCTCGGGCTCGAAGCTCCCCACACCGTCGTTCCGCCGGAGGTAATGTTGCCTGCGGTCGGACAGGGTGCCCTGGCGGTCGCCGTCCGTGAGGACAGCCCCCTGCGCGAGGGCGTGAGGAAGGCACTCAACCATTCGCCGACGGAGCTTGCCGTACGGGCGGAGCGGGCGATGCTGCGAACGCTCGAAGGGGGATGCCGGGTGCCAGTCGGGGCGCTTGGTGTCGCGGAGGATGCAGAGATCCGGCTGCGCGGGATAGTAGCCTCGCCTGATGGGGCGCTGGCTTACAGGGGAGAGGCGACGGGAAGTAGTCCCGAGGAAGTTGGAGAGAGGTTGGCGCGGGAACTTCTCGATCAGGGGGCCGAGATCGTGCTCGGTGAGATACGGGAGGTCAGAAACTCGTGATCTACCTGGTAGGCAGTGGTCCCGGAGACCCCGGCCTGTTCACGATCAAAGGCGTTCGTTGCATGGAGCAGGCAGACGTGATCGTCTACGACCGCCTGGCACCGGAGTCCCTTTTGCGGTATGCGAAGCCAGACACGGAGAGGATCTACGTCGGCAAGAAACCGCGCCAGCCCACGATGTCGCAGGAGGGGATAAACGAACTTCTCGTGGAATTGGGAGGTGCGGGGAAGACCGTCGTCAGGTTGAAGGGCGGAGATCCTTATGTGTTCGGGCGCGGAGGTGAAGAGGCGATCGCCCTGATAGAAGCTGGACTCCCGTTCGAGGTCGTGCCCGGCGTAACGAGCGGCATCGCAGCCCCGGCCTACGCCGGTATCCCGGTGACGCATCGCGGCGTCTCGACCAGCGTCGCCTTCATTACTGGCCATGAGGATCCATCCAAAGGCCATCAGGACGTGGACTGGGAGAAGTTGGCGCACGGGGCCGACACGCTAGTGCTGTACATGGGGGTCGGGAGGCTGGCCGAGATCTCGGCCTCGCTCATCTCAGCCGGTAGAAGCCCCGATACACCGGTCGCGGTCGTCCGGTGGGGCACGGTCTCCGAGCAGCGCACCCTTACCGGGACGCTTGCAGACATAGCAGAGCGGGTGGTCGAGGCAGGGCTGAAGCCGCCGGCTATTACCGTTGTGGGTGACGTTGTTGCGCTGCGGGAGAGTAGGCTGGACTGGTTCGAGCGGAGGCCGCTGTTCGGGCGGAGCATTGTGATCACACGGGCGAGGGCGCAGGCCGGAGAACTCTCCAAGAGGCTAGAGCAGTTCGGTGCCGAGGTCGTGGAGTTTCCGACCATCGAAATCATGCCACCGGACGATTTCGGGCCGCTGGATGGAGCCATCAGCGAGCTGGATTCGTTCGACTGGCTGGTGTTCACTAGCGTGAACGGCGTGGATGCCTTCGTGGAGAGGTTGAGACATCATGGACTGGACCTGCGGGCCGTGCCTCGCGGAGCCAGGATTGCGGCCATAGGTCCTGCTACGGCCGGGAGGATCCGGGATCTCGGCCTGCGGGTGGACGTGGTGCCCAGGGAATACAGGGCCGAGGCGCTGCTGGAAGAAGTCGCGGGAGAATCGCTCGCCGAAAAGCGCGTTCTTATACCAAGGGCGAAGGTCGCGCGCGAGGTCCTGCCGCAGCAATTGCGGGAAGCTGGTGCCGATGTGGTCGTGCCTCCAGCCTACGAATCTCGTCCTTCCTCGGAGGGGAGAGACGAGGTGGCACGCCGGCTGGAGCACGGCGAGGTAGACTGCGTCACCTTCACCGCCAGCTCGACAGTCGAGAACTTCGTTTGGGCGTTCGGGGAGGACGAGGCGGTTCGCCTGTTGACGGATGCGCGGGTGGCTTGCATAGGCCCCATCACCGCGGACACCGCCAGGAAACACGGCCTTCGGGTGGACACCGAGGCGCGGGAGTATACGATACCCGGTCTGGTGGAGGCGGTGCTGGATCTGTTCACCGCCGGTACCGTACAGAGAGGTGATCTTTAACATGGCATTCCCCCAGCAGAGACTACGAAGGACTCGGCGCACTGGCGCATTGCGCGGTCTGGTACGCGAGACACAGCTCTCGCCGCAGGACTTCATTTATCCGATCTTCGTGGCCGCCGGAGAGGACGTGAAGCGCCCGGTAGACTCAATGCCAGGCATCTTCCAGCTCTCCATCAACCATGCGGTCACAGAAGCGCGGCGGGCTTACGATCTCGGGATTCCGGGCGTACTTCTCTTCGGCATCCCGGCGGACAAGGACGAGGCGGCGAGCGGAGCATACGACCCTGAAGGCGTCGTCCAGCTCGCGACGCGCGCGATCAAAGACTCGATGCCGGATTTCCTGGTCGTCACAGACGTGTGCCTGTGCGAATACATGAGCCACGGCCATTGCGGTGTCGTGGAGAAGGACACGGGTGAGATCCTGAACGACGTTAGCCTTGAGCTTCTCGCCCGCACGGCGTCGAGCCAGGCCGAGGCAGGGGCGGATATCGTGGCGCCATCCGACATGATGGACGGGCGGGTGGCGGCCATCCGGGCTGAGCTGGACCGTGAGGGGTTCGAGAACACCCCGATCATGTCCTACGCCGCCAAGTACGCCTCCGCGTTCTACGGACCGTTCCGGGAGGCCGCAGAGAGCGCGCCCAGCTTCGGCGATCGGAGGAGCTACCAGATGGACCCGGCCAACGCCCGCGAGGCGCTGGTCGAAACCGGGCTGGATGTGGAGGAGGGCGCGGACATCGTGATGGTCAAACCCGCGCTGCCTTATCTGGATGTGATCCGGCGCGTGCGCGAGACGACCAACCTGCCGGTCGCCGCCTACAACGTGAGCGGCGAGTACTCCATGATCAAAGCCGCCGCCGGGAACGGCTGGCTGGACGAGAGTAACGCGATCATGGAGGCCCTCACGGGGATCAAGCGTGCTGGCGCCGAGATCATCATCAGCTACCACGCCCCGGACGTGGCCCGCTGGCTCTCCGAATAGCGCCGAGAGTTAGCCGTCAGCCGCTGGCTTTCAGCAACGAAAAGCTGAGGGGGTGACCAGCTTCAGATAGCGCACCCCCGACCCATCCAGCCTACCTGGGCGGGCTTTCCTTCTTCGACTATCACGGGCACGGTACGGGCGCCGCCGGTGATCCCGAGCATCCGCTCGCGGGCTTCTTGATCCTGCTCCACGTCGTACTCGACGAAGTCCACGCCGCGCCATTCCAGATCCTCGCGGGCGGCCTCGCTGTAGGGACAGCCCGCCGTCGTGTAGAGTTCCACCGGTTTCGCCATGATGCCTCCCGTTGATCCTAACCCCGTTTCCCGTTCGTATCCTATCCCAGATACAAGAGAGGCATGAGCCCTTGCGGATCTCGGGAAGAGCAGGTTCGGGTTGATCTAGCCCGCTTTCAGATAGCAAGACGGTGGAAATAACAATATCGAGAATTGGAAGATGCAGCGTTCCTTACTTGCGCCGGTGATCCTGTAGCGAGTAAAATCAGTCACATACGAGCAAGGGGAAAGGCTCGCCAGACATGTATTCAAGATTCACTTCGCGATTTGGGGGTTGCGACGGTTTGCGACCCTGGGAAGTCAATGATCTCGTTCGATGCTACGGCGGGGACGGTGAGGACTCCGCAAGGGCGATATTACAGACTCCACTAAGACACATCGATGGGCGTGGGGCGAAAGGAGGAGTGGCTTGTGACTGAGACTCAACAAACGACGGCCAGCGGGGTGGAGGAGGTCTATATTCTCTGGATCTCCGAGGGGCTGAGTTGTGACGGAGACTCGGTCTCCATCACGGCGGCCACGCTCCCCAGCCTCGAAGACGTGGTGCTCGGCAACCTGCCGGGGCTCCCCAAAGTCCACCTGTACAACAAGGTGCTCGCCTACGAGAACGGCGACGAGTTCATAAAGGTTTTCCACCAGGCCGCGAACGACGAGCTGGAGCACCCGTTCGTGCTGGTGATCGAAGGTTCCATCCCCAACGAGAACATCAGCGGCGACGGGTTCTGGACCTCGTTCGGATTCGACTCGGCCACGGGACAGCCCATAACGCTGAACGAGTGGATCGATCGTCTCGCCCCGAAGGCGTGGGCGGTGGTAGCCGCAGGCACCTGCGCCACCTACGGCGGTATCCACGCGATGGCCGGCAACCCCACAGGTGCGATGGGCCTCGCCGACTACCTCGGATGGGACTTCCGAGCGAAGTCCGGTGCCCCGATAGTGAACGTTCCTGGTTGCCCCGTTCAGCCGGACAACTTCATGGAAACCGTTGCGTGGCTGCTTTACCAGGCCGCTGGATTGTCACCCATGATCCCGCTGGACGACCAGCTTCGTCCGACGTGGCTCTTCGGGGCAACGGTGCACGAAGGCTGCGACCGGGCCGGGTACTACGAGCAGGGCGACTTCGCCGAGGACTACAACTCGCCCAAGTGCATCGTCAAGCTAGGGTGCTGGGGACCCGTGGTCAACTGCAACGTGGCCAAGCGGGGCTGGATGGACGGGCTCGGCGGCTGCCCGAACGTTGGTGGCATCTGCATCGGCTGCACCATGCCAGGCTTCCCGGACAAGTTCATGCCGTTCATGGACCCGCCGCCCGGCGGGAAGTTCTCTTCGTCCATGGTCAAGGGCTACGGGACCATGATCCGCGCTCTTCGGAGCATTACCAACGACACGGTGAACAAGGAACCCAAGTGGCGCCACAACCGCCGCGAGCTGACCACCGGCTACCAGCCGCGCTGGTAGGGAGAGGAGGATAGTAAGTGGCTATCCGAGAGGAAGTTGCTCCGGAATCCAGGAACCTGGTGGAGATGGCGTGGGACCCGATCACACGCATCGTCGGGAACCTCGGCATTTACACCAAGATAGACTTCGATAACCGCGAGGTCGCTGAGTGCCACAGCACCTCGTCGCTCTTCCGCGGCTATAGCGTGTTCATGAAGGGCAAGGACCCGCGCGACTCGCACTTCATCACCAGCCGCATCTGCGGCATCTGCGGCGACAACCACGCGGTCTGCTCGGTCTACGCCCAGAACATGGCATACGGCATCAAGACACCGCCGTTGGGGGAGTGGATCATCAACCTCGGCGAAGCCGCCGAGTTCATCTTCGACCACACCATCTACCAGGACAACCTGCTCTTCGTGGACTATTGCGAGCAGATGGTCAGGGAGACCAACCCGAGCTGGCTGGAGAAGGCCGAGACCACCGAGGCCCCACACGGCGACATCCACGGTTTCCACACCATCGCCGACCTCATGCGCGCCCTCAACCCGTTCACCGGCGCGATCTACAACGAAGCGTTGCAGATGAGCCGGATCACCCGCGAGATGTTCTGCCTCATGGAGGGACGCCACGTCCATCCGTCAACTGTGTATCCGGGCGGCGTGGGGACCGTTCCGACACCGCAGGTCTTCACGGACTATCTGGTGCGGCTGATGCGGTGCATGGACTGGGTCAAGAAGATCGTGCCGATCACCGACGATCTCTTCGATTTCTTCTACGACGTGACGGATGGCGAGTACGCCAAGGTCGGCCAGCGGCGCATTCAGCTTGGCTGCTGGAGCGCTTTCCAGAACCCTGACTCCTGCGACTACTCCTACCGCAACATGGAGTCGTGGGGCAGAGACGCTTTCGTCACCCCCGGTGTCGTGGTGGACGGCGAGCTTGTTACGACCAGTCTGGTGGACATAAACCTGGGGCTCCGCATCCTGCTCGGGCACTCCTTCTACGACGACTGGGAGCATGAGGAGACGTTCGTTTCCCACGACCCACTGGGCAACCCGGTGGACAAGCGGCATCCGTGGAACCAGACGACCACGCCCAAGCCGCAGAAGCGCGACTTCGACGGGAACTACTCCTGGGTGATGAGCCCACGCTGGCTGGACGAGCGTACGGGCGATCACCTCGCGCTCGACACAGGCGGCGGGGCGTTCGCGCGCCTGTACGCGACCGCGCTCGCCGGGATCGTGGACACCGGCTACGTCAAGGCCACCGGTGATAGCGTGGAGATCAACCTTCCTGCAACCTCCACGATGCCGGAGACACAGTTCGAATGGAAGGTGCCGCCGCCGGAGCGCGGGTCGAACACCCTTGAACGCGGCAGGGCGCGGGCCTACTTCATAGCCTATTCGGCGGCCCAGGCCGTCTATTTCGTGGAGCAGGCGTTGGAGATGGTCCGGCAGGGCGAGACCAAGGTCTACCAGGACTTCGAGGTACCGGACGAGGCCATCGGGTGCGGTTTCCACGAGGCCGTGCGCGGCGTGCTCTCGCACCATCTCGTCGTGCGGGACGGCAAGATCGCCAACTACCATCCCTACCCACCAACCCCCTGGAACGGCAGCCCGAGAGATTCCTACGGGACGCCTGGACCCTACGAGGACGCTGTGCAGGGAACCCCGATCTTCGAGGAGAACGGCCCGGACAATTTCAAAGGCATAGACATCATGCGCGCGGTGCGCAGCTTCGATCCGTGCTTGCCATGCGGGGTGCACATGTATCTGGGCAATGGCAAGACGCTCGAAAAGCTGCACTCCCCAACGATGGGCTTCGAGCCGGCGGATAAGTAGGCGGTGAGAAGTTGGGCGGTCCCCGCTGGCAAGGGCCCGCCCCTTTTAATTAGAGAGGGAAAGGATGCTTCTAGACGACCAAGAACTGCGAGAGCGCGTCGGCAGAATAGAGACACTGCTCCGGGAGATAGAGTCATTCGAAGATCCAAACGCCAGGGCGAAGGCTGCGGAGATGGTCCAGACGCTCCTGGATCTCTACGGCGAGGGGCTTGCCCGCATCGTGGATCACGCCGCGGAACTCGGCAGCCGGGAACTGAAGGACGCGCTGCTTGATGACGAGCTGATCTCACATCTCATGCTGCTGCACGGTGTGCATCCGGTGGACATCGAAACACGGGTACTCGGCGCCCTGGACGAAGTGCGGCCTTACCTGGAGTCTCACGGCGGGAACGTGCAGTTCCTGGGTATCGAAGGAGATAAGGCCCGCGTGCGGCTGGAGGGAAGCTGCGACGGATGCCCTTCGTCTACCATGACGCTCAAGCTGGCGATAGAGGAGGCCATCCAGAAAGCAGCCCCCGAGCTGGAAGGGGTCGAGGCCGAGGGCGTAGCCGAACCCCCGCCCAAACCGGCAACGACCATCATCGCCGGCCCCACGCTGTCCAGGAAGAAAAAGAAGCAACCGGAGGAGAACGGCGCTTCATCCTGGATAGCAATTGATGGCCTTGACCTCTATCCTGGTAGGATGTTGGCGACGGAAGTCGAAGGTGAACCGGTTCTGTTCTTAAAGCTGGCGAACGATTTGCTCGCCTACCGGGACTCCTGTCCCGGCTGCGGAGCGCCGCTATCACAGGGAGAACTCAGGGTCGCTGACCTGATGTGCTCAGGCTGTGGACGGGGCTTCGACGCGCGCCGGGCAGGGAGGCCGCTCGACGGCTCGACGCTGCATCTGGAGCCCGTTCCGCTGCTCGACGAGGACGGTGTGGTGAAGGTCGCGTTGCCCGGCGTGGTGGTCTGAATACCGCATGATGGGCGGCAAAGACTTCTCGGCCTTCTCCGCGCTGCGCCGTTTCGCCGCCCGCGGGGATATCGGACAGACGGAGGCTGCTTCGAAGGAACGCTGCGACCTGTGTGGCGCGTTCATACCGCCGGACCCGGATCACCGGCATCTACTTGAGGTCGCGACGCGCGACATGAAATGCGTCTGCCGTCCATGCTCCATCCTCTTCGACAACGAGGCAGCCAGCGAGGGACGCTACCGGGTCGTCCCGGCCCGTCTGCTCAACCTCCCGGATTTCGAGATGTCAGATGCCCAATGGGAGAGCCTGAGAATCCCGGTGGACATGGCGTTCTTCTTCTACAGCACGCCCGCTGAGAAGGTCGTCGCGTACTATCCAAGCCCGATGGGACCGACGGAGTCACTCCTGGAGTTGGAGACCTGGGAGGACCTGGAGCGAAGCAACCCGGTACTCGAAAGCATGGAGCACGATGTCGAAGCGTTGCTGGTCCATCGGGCTCGGGGGGCTAACGAACACTTCCTGGTGCCGATAGACGAATGCTACAAGCTGGTGGGTTTGATCCGAACGCGCTGGAGAGGCTTCAGCGGTGGGCGTGAAGTCTGGTACGACATCTTCCTTTTCTTCGAGGATCTCAAGCGCCGCTCCCATGGGGCGGCTGGAAACGGGAGCTGATGCCTGAGCTTGACTTCACGGTGGAGAGCGCAGACGTGCTGCCCTACGCCGCCGTGCCGACTATCCTGTTCAGGCTCGGCATCCACAACGCGGTGGATGGAGAAGAGGTGAACTCCATCTCTTTGCGGACCCAGATCCGGATAGCCGCCACCCAGCGGCGCTACGCTCCTGAGGAGCAGGGAAAGCTGCGGGAGCTCTTTGGCGAGCCATATCAGTGGAAGGACACGCTGCGCAGTATCCTCTGGACCAATACGAATACGATAGTCCCCCGCTTCTCAAGCGGCGCCGTCTTCGAGATACCAGTGGCCTGCACCTACGACTTCGACGTGGTCGGGACCAAATACTTCGCTGCCCTGGAAGATGGGGAAGTGCCCCTGGAGTTTTTGTTCAGCGGCACAGTCTTCTACCGGGGTAAGAGCGGCGCTTTGCAGGTCGTCCAGATCCCATGGGAGAAAGAGGCGAAGTTCCGGCTGCCGATCGGGATCTGGCGTGACATGATGGAGCACTACTTCCCGAACAGCGCCTGGCTTCGCGTCCGCAAGGACATCTTCGACCGGCTCTACGATTACCGTTCCCGCAACGCGCTGCTGACCTGGGAGAAAACGCTGGAGAGCCTTTTGAGCGAGAAAGAAGTGGAACGTTGACAGACCCGGTCGAGAAGATCGCCGCCGCCGTGCTCTACGAAGGATACGTCCTCTGGCCGTACCGCCGCTCGGCCCAGAAGAACCAGCAACGCTGGACCTTCGGCGGCGTCTACCCCCGCGCCTTCAGCGAGACTGCGGAAACCAACGACCCCTGGCTGATGCAGACCCAGTGTCTCGTGACCGGAGACGACCCGAATATCGAGGTGAAAGTGCGTTTCCTCCACGTCGTGGAACGCAGGGTTGGCCGTGCGGGAGCTGACGGAATGCTGGATTTCGTGGACGAGTTGCAGTTCGGCAATGAACGTTATCTAGCCTGGGAGGAAGCCGCCGAGCGGGAAGTAGTCGTATCGGGGCTCGTGCTCGCGGAGTTGGAGACGCCATCTCGTGTTGCCATTGCGATTCCGGCAGGTATTGGGGAAGAGCCTCTGGCGGATGAAAACGGAAAGACCGCCGGGGCAATCGTGCGTAGCTGGCGCTCTCTCGAAGGAAGCGTTGAGGTGGAGGCCGAGCCCGTACGCGACAGGCTGTTCCGGCTCACGGTGAAGATCACGAACACCGCGCCGTGGGATGGACAGAGTCGGGGAGAGACGCTGCGGCAGACGTTCGTCTCCACCCACACCATCCTGCGGGTGGAGAACGGCGAGTTCGTCTCGCTCATGGATCCGCCGCCGGAACTAAAGCGGCTTGCGGAAGAGTGCGAGAACGTCAAGACGTGGCCGGTGCTGGCGGGAGAAGATAGAGAGAAGCACACGATGCTCTCGTCCCCGATCATCCTGTACGACTACCCGAAGATCGCGCCCGAGAGCCCCGGTGACCTCTTCGACGGCGGCGAAATAGACCAGCTTCTCACGTTGAGCATCCTCAGCCTCACGGCTGATGAGAAGGAGGAGGCGCGCGCCACCGATCCGCGGGCGCGAGAGATCCTGGACCGCAGTGAGTCGCTTGGCGAAGAAGACCTCATGAGTTTGCACGGAGCTATTCGCGGCTTCCAGACGCTGCGGGGCGGAGAACAGATAGACCCCTTCGAGGTCGAGGGCCTGGAGAGACAGGCGCCGCGGAGCATCGTCGTGGAAGGGGTGGAGATCCAGAGTGGGAGCTGGGTTCGTTTGTGGCCGCGGGCCGGGAGGGACATCTTCGACATCGCGCTCTCGGGCAAAGCGGCGGTGGTCGAGAAGATCGAACAGGACTTCGAGGATCGTATCCTGCTCGCGGTTTCGGTCGAAGACGACCCGGGCCGGGAGATGGTGGACATGCCCGTTCTAGGGCACCGCTTTTTCTTCTCGCCCGAGGAGGTCGAGCCGCTGGGGGGTGAGCGGTGAGCGGGCGCGTCCTGGTCGCGGGTATCGGCAATATCTTCCTGGCCGACGATGGCTTCGGATGCAAGGTCGTCCGGCGGCTCACCGGGCGCGAGTTTCCCGAGGAGGTCGAGGTGGTTGATTTCGGCATCAGGGGCCTGGATCTCGCCTACGCGTTGCAGGATGGTTACGAGGTCGTGATCTTCGTGGACGCCCTTCCGAGGGGCGAGAAACCGGGGACGGTCTACCTGATCGAACCGGAGATCGAGAACGAAGGGGAGGTGGCGATAGACACGCACGGGATGGACCCCGTGAAGGTGCTCCGTTTCGCCCGCGCCATGGGGGCGGAGATCCCCCGGACCCTGGTGGTGGGTTGCGAGCCGCAGGTGGTGTTGAGCGGCGAGAACTACGATGACATGCTGATGGAGCTGAGCGGGCCGGTGCAGGCGGCGGTGGACGAGGCCGCGAAGCTCGTCCAGTCTCTGGTGGATGAGATCTGCGGTTCGCACAGCGGTCAGAGGGCGGATGGCTGAAAAGACGGACACTCAAGAGGAGGTGAAGTCGTGAAGAGGTTGCTTTTCCTGGGTGTAATCGCCGGTGCCGCAGCCGCAGTGGTCTCGCAATGGCCGGACATCCAGAGGTATCTGAAGATAAGGAACATGTAGGTTTCGTGGAACGCGGGTTGATTCGATGAGAGCGCCGATACGGGAGCGGCGGGGCATCTCCGTACGGGGCATAGTCCAGGGCGTGGGCTTCCGGCCCTTCGTCTATGCCCTGGCGCGCCGGCACGGCCTCTCCGGCCTCGTGCGCAACGACGCCGAGGGTGTTCACATCGAGGTCGAGGGCCCAACGGAGGACCTGGAACGCTTCCTGCGCGGGATCGAGGAGGACACCCCGCCGCTGGCCGTGGTCGAGGCGGTGGCCTGGCGTCCGCTTGCACTGTCGGGTGGGAGCGGGTTCCGGATCGAAGAGAGCCGGGAAGGAGCACGCCGGCAGGCGCTCGTCTCTCCCGATGTCGCCACCTGCGAGGATTGTCTGGGCGAGATCTTCGATGCCGTAGATCGCCGCTACCGCTATCCCTTCACCAACTGCACCAACTGCGGCCCGCGTTTCACCATAACCCGCTCCGTGCCCTACGACCGCGCCACGACCACGATGTCCCGCTTCGAGATGTGCCCCGAGTGCAAGCGGGAGTACGATGATCCTTCCGACCGCCGCTTCCACGCGCAGCCCAACGCCTGCCCCATCTGCGGCCCGCAGGTTCGGCTGCTCGATAGATTCGGCCACGAACTACGCGCGAAGCCAGACGACCCCATCCTGCGTGCGGCCAGGATGCTGCGGGGACGGGCCATAGTCGCCATCAAGGGCCTCGGCGGATACCACCTCGCCTGCGACCCGTTCGATGATAGGGCAGTGAGGACTTTGCGGGGCCGCAAGGTGCGTCAGGATAAACCCTTCGCGCTGATGGTCCGCGACCTCGAACAAGTGCGAAGCCTATGCTACACGACACGGGAGGAGGAGAGTTTGCTCACCTCCCCGGCGCGGCCCATCGTGCTTCTGAAGCGGCGTTTGGACTGCGGGGTCGCCGAAGAGGTAGCCCCACGCCAGAACAATTTAGGCGTCATGCTCGCATACACTCCGCTGCACCACCTTCTGCTGAACGACGCGGACATACCGCTCGTGATGACCAGCGGCAACAACTCGGACGAGCCCATCGCCTACCGGGATGAAGAGGCTTTCGAGCAGATCGGGGAGATCGCCGACTATTTCCTGATCCATGACAGGCCCATCCACATGCGTACCGACGACAGCGTGGTGCGGGTCGTCAGGAGCGAGACGTACCCGATCCGACGCTCCCGGGGATACGCCCCGGCGCCGCTTGGCGTGGCGGAGCGCTTTGGGCGGCACGTTCTGGCCTGCGGCGGCGAGCTGAAGAACACTTTCTGCGTGGCGAAGGACAGGTACGCTTTCCTCAGCCACCACATCGGGGATCTGGAAAACTACGAGACCCTTACCTCGTTCCAAAGCGGTGTCGAGCACTTCTGCCGGCTCTTCGACGCACGGCCGACACTGGTGGCCCACGATCTGCATCCCGAATACCTCTCCACCAAGTTCGCCCGGGAGCTGGAGGAAGCCGGGCTTCCGGCCGTGGGCGTGCAGCATCACCACGCGCACGTCGCAAGCTGTATAGCCGACAACGAACACCCTTCCCGGGAACGTGTGATCGGGGTGTCCTTCGACGGGACCGGATACGGAACGGACGGGGCCGTCTGGGGCGGGGAGTTCTTCGAGGGGAGCGTCGAGGAAGGTTTTGTCCGGCGGGGCCATCTAGAGTACGTTCCCCTTCCCGGTGGTTCGGCGGCGATCCGGCAGCCGTGGCGGATGGCGGCCGCCCAACTCGTCGCGCTCTACGGCGAGGAAGAGGCCGTTACGCTTCCACTGGCTGCGGTCCAACGTCCCGGAGAGCGGAACGCCCGGCTCGTCGCCCGGCTCGTGGAGCGTGGCCTGAACACCCCGCCGACCTCAAGCGTCGGACGACTATTCGACGCAGTCGCCGCCCTCGCCGGGGTGCCCGGAACGGAGCGGACGACCTACGAGGGACAGGCAGCCGTGGAACTGGAGCTGGCCGCCGATGGCCCGGCAGATCGAGGTTATCCCTTCCAATTGCGTCTCGCGGATGGAGGATGGATCGTGGAGACGCGGGATATCGTAGGCGGTGTCGTGGAAGATCTGCTGGCCGGAAAGACGGTGGGGGAGATCTCCTCCATGTTCCACCGCACGATGGCGGAGATAGTCGTTGCCGGCTGCGAGAAGCTCCGGGAGGACACAGGAATTACCGCGGCCGCGCTCTCCGGCGGCACCTTCCAGAATATGCTGCTTCTTGGGCAGGTGATAGAGTTACTCGAAGGGAAAGGTTTCCGAGTGTACCGGCACCGGCGCGTGCCGGCCAACGATGGAGGAATTGCATTGGGACAGGCGGTGCTGGCCGATGCGTGGCTCGGGAAGAGTGAGAATGGTTGATGCGATATACGGATTCGGGGCTCCACGAACCTCGCGCAGCGAAGGAGACGGTATATGTCATCGGTGATCGAACGCCTCAACGAGGCATTAAACCGGCGTGATGCGGACCTGATGCTGGATTGTTTCGACCAGGAGTATCAGAGTGAGCAGCCCGCCCATCCAAACCGGGGCTTCGGGGGCAGAGAGCAGGTTCACAAGAACTGGTCGAGCATCTTCGAGAGCTTCCCGGACTTCGAGGCGCGGCTGCTCCGGCACACGACCGAAGGGGACACGTCGTGGAGCGAGTGGCGCTGGAATGGCACGGGGCTAGACATGGCAGGGGTGGTCCTGATGGGCGTGCGAAGCGGGCGCATTGTCTGGGCCCGGTTGTACATGGAGCCGGTGGAAGAAGGTGGCGGAGATATAGACGAAACCGTGAGGCGGATAAACGAAGGAACCCTCGGGCAAACGGACTGAAACGTGACAGGCTGTACGGAGGTGTAAGAGCATGTGTCTTGGGATACCGGGCCGGATCGTGGAGATCATAGACGAGGACCTCACGCTCGCCAAAGCGGAGGTGAGCGGCGTCCGGCGAAACATCAACATCGGGCTGGTCCACTACGACGAGGAGCGGATCGAGGTCGGGGACTGGGTCCTGATCCACGTCGGCTTCGCCATGTCCAAGATCGACGAGAAAGAGGCGCAAGCCACGCTTCGCGCCCTCGAAGATATCGGCGAGGAATACGATCAGGAACTGGAGGAACTGAAAACCTCCAGGATCGAATGATATGAAGGGCGACCTGACGTTGCTTGGAAACTGCACCCTGGACCACGACGGATGCGTCGTCTGCTCCGACGCTGGTATCCCCGTGCGCATCATCTCCATCGAGGGCGACGACGCCCTCTGCGAAGACGCAGCAGGCAACCGGACTGAGATAGCCGTGGAACTAGTCGCCCCTGTGGAGTCCGGGGAAGTCTTGTTGACGCACGGTGGCGTAGCCATCGGCAAAGTCGCACCGGAAAGCCTGAGGCCTGAAACCTGGGCAATCGTAGGGAGCGCGCATGAAATACGTTGACGAGTTTCGGAACGCGGATCTGGCAAGAGCCGTGTCGGCCGAGATCGCTGGCCTCGTCGACCCGAACCGGCACTACAAGATCATGGAGGTCTGTGGCGGCCACACCCACACCATCTACCGCCATGGCATAAAGGACCTATTGCCGGATCAGGTGGAGCTGGTACACGGCCCTGGCTGTCCCGTCTGCGTGCTCCCTATGGGCCGCGTGGACGAGGGCATAGCCATAGCCGAGAGGCCGGAAGTGATTTTCACCTGCTTCGGCGACATGATGCGCGTCCCCGGCTCCAAGGGGAACCTGCTCGAGGTCAAAGCCGAGGGCGCCGACATCCGCATGGTGTATTCGCCGCTGGACGCATTGAGGATCGCACGCGACAACCCCGACCGCGAGGTCGTCTTCTACGCCATCGGGTTCGAGACCACGGCTCCTTCGACGGCACTCACGTTGCAACGGGCTAAGAAGGAAGGCATTGAGAACTTCTCCGTGTTCTGCAACCACGTAACCATCGTGCCGCCGGTGCGCGCGCTCCTCGATTCGCCGGACCTGCGCCTCGACGCCTTCATCGGGCCCGGGCACGTCTCCACCGTGATCGGCTGCCGCCCCTACGAGTTCATGCCCGCAGACTACGGCAAGCCGTGCGTGGTCGCCGGGTTCGAGCCGCTCGACCTGATGCAGTCCGTTCTCATGCTCATGCTCCAGCTCGACGAGGGCCGCTGCGAGGTCGAGAACCAGTACGGCCGCGCCGTCCTCTGGGAGGGCAACCTCAAGGCACTCGAGGCCATGTCCGAGGTCTTCGAACTAAGGCCATACTTCGAGTGGCGCGGCCTCGGCTTCATCGCCCAGTCCGCCCTGAAGCTGTCATCGGATTACGCCGATCTGGACGCGGAATTGCGCTACTCAACACCCGGCGTGCGCGTCGCCGACCCGAAGGCCTGCCAGTGTGGCGAGGTTCTCAAAGGCGTGCTCAAGCCGCCAGAGTGTAAGGTATTCGGCACGGCCTGTACGCCGGAGCAGCCTCTCGGAGCTTTGATGGTCTCCTCCGAGGGCGCCTGCGCCGCCTACTACAACTTCGGGCGCAAGTCGTTCGAGAGGGTGGAGATCGGGTCCAAGTGAGCGAGAGAGAACAGCGCGTCCTCGACGCCCTTGAGCAAAACCGCCGCAGGCCGCCGAAGTTCACCGCCCCGCGCATAGACATGAGTCACGGCGCCGGTGGCAAGGCGGCCAGCAAGCTCATAGAGGGCCTCCTGCTGCCAGCCTTCGACAACCCGGCGCTCGCGCCGCTCGCCGACGCGGCGGTGCTCCCGTTCGGCGACGCTCGCATCGCGCTATCTACCGACTCCTATGTGGTGCGCCCGCTGGTATTCCCCGGCGGGTCCATCGGGGAGCTGGCGGTCAACGGCACGGTCAACGATCTTGCCGTCTCCGGCGCCACCCCACTCGCGCTCTCCGCAGCCCTCATAGTCGAGGAGGGGCTGGAGACGGAGGTGCTGACGCACGAAATTGAGACGATAGCCGCCGCCGCCAGGAACGCCGGGGTCTCCATAGCCACCGGAGACACCAAGGTCGTCGAGCGCGGCAAGGCCGACGGTATGTATATCACCACCACCGGCGTTGGGATCGCTGACCCTGACTTGGACCTGTCATCCGCCTCTGTGAAGCCAGGGGACAAGATCCTCTGTTCCGGGACGCTCGGGGATCATGGGGCGGCCATCCTGATCGCACGCGGAGACCTCGAACTCGAAGCCGAAGTCCTCTCCGATACCCGTCCCCTCACGCCGCTGGTGCGAGCGCTCAAGGAGGCCGTCGGTTCCGGCCTCCGCTTCATGCGGGACCCCACGCGCGGCGGCGTCGGAACTGTCCTGAACGAGCTGGCCCGAGATTCGGGGTACGGGGTTGCTCTGTGGGAAGAGAACATCCCGATCCGGGAAGTGGTAAACGGGGCGTGTGAGATCCTGGGCATAGACCCGCTCTACGTCGCCAACGAGGGCAAGTTGCTCGCTGTCGTCGCTCCAGAGTCTGCGGATGCCGCGCTCGAAGCGCTCCGAAACGTCGAAGGCGGCGAAGAAGCCGGGATCATCGGCGAGATCCGGGAGGAACCGGAGCGCATGGTCCTCATGCATACACGATTTGGCGGAGCCCGCATGATAGACATGCTCGTAGGAGACCCGCTGCCCAGGATCTGTTGACCGAACGGGTTGAGCTTCATAGGATACAAAGGTATATTTTGTATACCTTAATGGAGCTGACCGGAGATACTGGTGGAGTTTGAGTTCGATGAGTCGAAGAGCACAGCGGGTTGCGTAGATATTGACCCACGTACACCATGCATGCACGATCGGTCGAGTAGCCTTTTTTCGGTAATACCCTCTGTATGCCTCATGCGATACGCGTCATTCACACTGAAATCCGCTGCAGTAGCAACAAGGAAAAGCACGGGATCGACTTCATCGAAGCGCAGGATCTGTGGCTCTACGAGAGGTTCGTGGAGGTCCCGACCCGCACCGTGGACGAGGAACGGTTCGTGGTCATTGGTGTGATCTCGGAGAAACACTGGTCCGCGGTCATCACCTATCGTAACGAAAGGGTCAGGATCATCTCGGTTCGACGGGCTCGTAACGAAGAGATGGAGATCTATGAAAGCTAGCGAGTTCGACCGCAAGTTCGATGAAGGCGAGGACATCACCGCGGATCTGAATCTCTCGAAAGCCCGCCGGCCCGCGCAAGAGCAACGGCGCGTCAACGTGGACTTCCCCGAGTGGATGATACGGTCCCTCGACCGGGAGGCCAGGCGTCTCGGGGTCACACGCCAATCCATAATCAAGGTCTGGATCGCCGAAAGGCTCGAACGGAAGGTCTCATAGAGGCGCAAGGAGCCGGAACGGATGGTCCTCATGTACACCCAGTTCGGCGGCGCCCGCATGATAGGCATGCTCGTCGGAGATCCGCTGCCGAGGATATGCTGAAAGCAGTGTCGCTTAGTGTTGAAGCGGGTGAGACTAGACTGAAATGTATATGTGGGGTTTAGGATCGGCGGATCATATATCTCTCAGACACATTGCCTGTCGGATGTCGTTGAGAAAAGGAGAAGATGAGGGTGAGTAAGAGATCTGTAGGCGAGTGGGCAACATGGGCATTTTGGCACAACCTTTCGCGGAGCGTTTTACAGCACCAATGTCATAAGTGATAGTTAGGCATTCTATGACATCCCACCCATCTACGCGTGTCCCGGTCGATGATACCTATACTGCGCTTATTGGTAAGGCTGTGTACGTCTTCGCCTATTATGAATGGACGATCATCTACATCATCAACTACCTTCGGAGCGGCTTTGTCAGCAGATATAGCCGTGGCGATCCCATGACTTCTGCGAAAGTGCGAAAGGAGTTGCAGAATACGATTAACAAGTCACTAGCATTGTTTGCCAAAGTGTCCAAGGCAGAACTGCAGGCTTGCTGTGACGAGTTCGAGAGGTTGATAGTAAAGAGAAACGCTCTGATTCACGCCCATCCAATAACTGACGAAGACGGGTCGCAAATCCTCGCATACCAAACCAAAGTTACTAAGCCTCTGCCGGACCTGAAATGGTCCAAAACTGAGATCGAATCCATTATTGGGGAATTCGATACAGCCGCCTGCGCTGCCGGAAGGCTTCTTGACCGCCTACGTTAGAGGAGAAGATCCAACTCGCATTGCAGAACGGAACCATCGCTGACGAACGGGAGGTTCTGGCCGCTTGCCTCACTCGTCTGTATCCCGGCAACGGGCAAGTAGTTCGCGCCATGACGCGCAGCGGTTTGCAGATGCCGGACAGCGATGAGCGTATGCTCTCCTATTTGCGCGAGAACCTCGAAGGTCTTGGCGAAGAAACGCTAGCCGACTTCCTCGTCAAGAACCGCGAGCAGTACCCGGTCGAGCCCGATTTCAACCCGGGAGGGCGTCTGACCTGCGTGGGTGACGAGGAGTTCCATTACATCTTCCGGGACGGTGAAGGGTGGGAACGTTTCCGGCGAGAGTTTCCCGACTCGGACGGAACGCTCCGATTCTCGCGGGTCGGGCTCGACCGGGACGTGACGCAGGCGATGCTCTACGTCGGACAGCAGTTCGACTGGAACGTGGGCTCCGGCGGTTTTTGGTTGTTCTCGAAGCTCGATGGGGAGTGGACCGAGGCCGGAAGGGTGGGAACCTGGCTCTCGTGAGCGCCAGCAAGTGACAGTTTGCTTCGAATATAGAGTCTACTGGAAGCTCTAGCGACCAGAAGCCATGCCTCTGCGGCTCTTTCGAAGAGCTTCCGGCAATTGCTCTGTCTTTGTCGCCGATCTACAATCCCCTGTATGAAGCGCAACCCGGTGCGATCCCGTAAAAGACCGCTTGGTCTGAGGTTGGGAAGTCGCCTTCACCGAGGGAGCCCTTGATCTCCATAGCGGATGCCGCTTCGCCGCCTCAGCTTGACGCTGTCCGTGACCTCATGCGTGCCTTCATGGCGTGGCACCGGGAGCGGCACACCCAGGACCTGCACCTTATCGACGCGTACTTCGACGCTGCCGCGTTCGAGGAGGAACTGGCCACGCTTCCAGGCGTCTACTCGCCACCGTCAGGCCGCTTGCTGCTTGCCACATATGAAGGCGAGTCGGCTGGCTGCGTAGCCTTGCGCCCGATAGATGCTCGATACTGCGAGATGAAGAGAATGTTCGTATACCCGCACTTGCAGGGCAAGGGAGTCGGCCTTGCCCTCACGCGAAGACTCATCGAACATGCTCGCTCTAGTAGCTATCGAGCTATGCGTCTTGATACGAGCATTCGTCAAGCCGAGGCGGAAGCGTTGTACTCGCAGCTGGGCTTCAATGTCATCCCGCCGTACTATGAACTGCCCGCCGACCTGAGAGATTGGCTTGTCTTTATGGAGCTTACCCTGTGAGGCAGCCTGACGATTCGCTGATGCCAGCCCGGCTTACGGCCGACCGCTCCATCAACGGTCGCCTGAGGTCCACGAACGATTGATCTAAGCTGGCCATTATGTATCGAAACATCGTCGGGACCAGCGGATATTATCCACCCGACGCACTCCTTGTTACCATAGACCAGAGGCATAGACGATGCGACCAGAGAAAACCGACACCTTCGCGGCCCTGATTCAAGAAGAATTGCTCCGTCGCAACAGCGTCTTCGGCGATTTCTTCGACACGGAAGCTCCTCGCCTCGCCGAAGCCTGCCACGAGATGTCCCGGCGTTTCCTGGCGGGCGGAAGGCTTCTAGCGTTCGGAAACGGTTCGGCGAAGACGGATGCTGAGCACGTCTCGGTGGAGTTTGTGCACCCGGTGATCGTGGGCAAACGCGCCCTGCCGGCGCTGGACGTGGGCCCGGACTTCGAGACAAGGCTGCCCGTGATCCTGCATCCCGATGACATGGTGATGGGTTTTGCCTTCCCGGAGGTGGACGATGAAGTGGAGCGGACGCTCTCGGTGGCGCGGGAACGTAGGGCGATGACGTTCGCGTTGACGGGTGCAGCGGGAGAGTATTCTTTTGCGCCGCCGGGCGCCGATCCGTTCGTGTGCCAGGAGGTGTTCGAAGTCCTCTACCACATGCTATGGGAAACGGTCCACGTGTACTTCGAGCACAGGGAGCAGGGTCACGACGTGGGAGCATCGTCCTTTCTGTATCCGTTCCTGGGCAAGGAAAAGCAGCGGCTCGAAGGGGTTGTGGAAGAGGTGCGCGCTTCGATGCTTCAGAAGATGGAGGAGGTCAACGCCATACGGGCCGCTGCCGCCGCGTCGGAGTCGGAGGCTATCTCGGAGGTCGCGCTGTCCATCTCCGAGCGGCTGGAGCGAGGGGGCAAGATCCTCGCCTTCGGCAACGGCGGCTCCGCCACCGACGCCAACGACCTGGCCGCCGACTGCGTGGACCCGCCACCGGGAATGAAGTCCGTCCCCGCGGTCTCGCTCTCCGCCGAGCCTGCCAACATCACGGCCATCGCCAACGATATCGGGGCCGAGGCGGTCTTCGCCCGCCAGCTCATCGCCCACGCCCGCCCCGAAGACGTAGCAATAGGCATCTCGACGAGCGGCAGTTCGGCCAATATCCTGTCCGCCTTCGCCGAGGCCCGCAAACGCGGTCTGCTCACGATCGCCATCGTGGGCTACGACGGTGGCCGGATAGTGGACGAAAATCTCACGGACCACGTGGTGGTCGTGCGCTCGGACTACATCCCGCGCATCCAGGAGGTGCAGGCTTCCATCTACCACGTATTGCGGGGGCTAATAGACGGGTTGATGGAAGAGAAGGATTAGGGTTTGCACGAGATGGCCATAGCCGAGTCCATCGTTCGGATAGCCGGCCAGCACGCCAACGGACGGCAGGTCACGAAGGTGTACCTGAAGGTCGGCCACCTGCGCCAGGTAGTTCCTTCCGCCCTGACATTTGGGTTCGAGATCGTGGCGCAGGGAACCCCCATCGAGGGCGCGGAACTGGCGCTGGAGCAGATACCAGCCTCAGGCAAATGCCGCTCCTGCGGCGCCGGGAGCCAGCTCCCGGGATTCCCCCTGCAATGCCGGGAGTGCGGAGGCTTCGATCTCGAAATCATCGAAGGCGAAGAGCTTTACGTAGAATCTCTTGAGATGGAGGAGTGAAGGACGATCAGAAAAACTGACAGGCTGAAGTGCTGACAGGCTGACCAGCGCCGACCGAAGGGAGGCACCAAATGCACCGAACCGCCGTGAAACAGGTGGTCATGGAGGGCGTCCTCGACGCCAACGACGCGCTCGCCCAATCCAACCGCGAGAGGTTCGACAACGCCGGGAACTACGTGGTCAACATGATGAGCTCCCCGGGCGCAGGCAAGACCGCCCTGCTAGAACGTACCCTCGAACGCCTGCGAGGCAAGCTGCGCCTCGGCATCCTCGAAGGCGACGTGCAAACTACCCTGGACGCCGACCGGCTGGCCCGTTTCCACGTCCCGTTGGTGCAGGTGAACACCGACCCTGGCTTCGGTGGCGAGTGCCACCTGGACGCCAACATGGTGAGATCCGGCCTCTCAGAGCTTCCGCTCCCCGAGATCGACGTGCTGGTGATCGAGAACGTGGGTAATCTGGTTTGCCCTGCGGAGTTCAAGGTCGGGGAGGACTCGCGGGTGATGGTCTACTCCGTCACCGAAGGCGAGGAGAAGCCTCTCAAGTATCCCCTGATGTTCCGATCCGCGGACCTGGTGATCGTGAACAAGGTCGACCTGCTGGAGCATCTGGACTTTGATCTGGAGCAGTTCCTCGGCAATCTGGACGCCGTCAACCCCGGCGTCGGACGCATCCTCGCGAGCGCCCGCACGGGTCAGGGCGTGGACGAGTGGTGCTCTTGGCTGGAGCGGCGCAAAGGCTGAGGTCCGCATGCGCTACGCGCTGCTCATCGTAGGAGGGGTGATGGATCTGATCGGCATCGTCTGGTTCTTGCAGGGAATCGGTGTGCTGCCGGGCAGCTTTATGACCGGACAGATATTCTGGGCCGTAATGGGCGCCATTTTATTCGTCGTCGGAGATTTGCTTGTCTTCGCAGGCTTTCGCATGGGCGGGTGTGGCTGACAGCAATGAGGGATATGCCCACGGCCTCCCAATGTAGGGTAAGCTCTGTCACGGCCGATACCGGCCAGAAACAGTAGACTTCCAGCAGACTTTTCGAAGGGGGTCGTTGCTTTTGCGTGGCAGTCAGGAAAGCGTGGACGCAAGGACGATGCTCGCCAGAGACCGCTCGGCGCGGCTCATGCAGCGGGCCGTGAAACGCATCCCCGGCGGGGTGAACAGCCCTGTGCGGGCTTTCCGTTCCGTTGGCGGGGACCCGCTGTTCATGCAGCGGGGCGAGGGATCTCGCATCTTCGATGTTGACGGCAACGACTACGTGGACTACGTGATGAGCTACGGCCCGCTCGCCCTCGGCCACGCGCACCCGAAGGTCGTCGAGGCCGTGGTCGAGGCGGCGCGCGGCGGCACCACCTTCGGGGCTCCAACGGAGATGGAGGTGGAACTCGCGGAGACCGTCTGCGACGCGGTTTCGTCCATCGAGTCCGTGCGGATGGTCAACTCGGGCACCGAGGCCACAATGAGCGCGATCCGTCTCGCCCGCGGCCACACTGGACGCGACCGCATCCTGAAGTTCGACGGCAACTACCACGGCCACGGCGACGCCCTGCTCGTCTCCGCCGGCTCTGGCGTGGCAACCCTCGGACTCCCCGACAGCCCCGGCGTCACGAAGGGCGCCGCCAAAGACACCGCTGTGCTCCCGTACAACGACCTCGGCGCCGTGCGGGGGTTGTTCGAGCGCGAGGGCGAGGAGTTCGCGGCCGTCATACTGGAGCCGGTCTCGGGAAATATGGGCTGTGTGCCGCCAGCAGAAGGTTATCTGGAGGGATTGCGAGAGATTACAGTGGAATACGGAACGGTCCTCATCTTCGACGAGGTGATGACGGGCTTCCGGCTCGCGCGCGGAGGGGCGCAGGAGCGGTACGGCGTCACGCCGGACCTGACGTGCCTCGGCAAGATCATCGGCGGCGGCCTCCCCGTCGGGGCGTACGGCGGTAAACGAGAGGTCATGGATCAGGTAGCCCCATCGGGCCCCATCTACCAGGCGGGCACGCTTTCGGGTAACCCGATCGCCATGGCCGCCGGCCTCGCCATGTTGCGCGCCACCGCCGAGCCCGGCTTCTACGACCGGCTGGAGAGCCTCGGGGAACGCTGGCAGCGGGGGATGCACGAAGCCGCATCCGGTGGGGAGCTTCCCTTCACGATCAACCAGGTCGGCTCGATGGTGAGCATCTTCTTCACCAGCGGGCCGGTCACGGACTTCGAATCGGCCGCCGCTGCGGATACGAATGCTTTCAAGGACTTCTTCTGGCACATGCTGCGCCGCGGCGTGTACCTGGCTCCGAGCCAGTACGAGGCCGGTTTTATTTCAACAGCACACTCGGATGAAGATCTGGACATAACTTTCAAGGCGGCGGCGCAATGGTTCTCGTCCGCCGGGAGCGGCTAGTTGGGCCGAGCCGCCCGCACGCCTGATGTTTCGCTGGAGCAGGTCTTCCTGCAGGCTGCCAGCGAGTTGCCCGTGGCTGACGAGCGCAGCGAGGTCGTGTCGGAAGCGCTCGCCCATCTGCAGCGCGGGTTCAATTCCCATTACGCGACGAGCCTTTCGGGAGACCGGCGGGCGACGGACGAGGAGATCCTGGTCGGTGACAGCGCCTATGCCTGGGCCGTCGAGACCATCGCGCGGTTGGATGAGCCGCGCTTCGTGGCCGTGGCGAGCCGTATGATCCGTGACGGTGCGGGCCGCATCGCCTCTGGGGACAGCGTCTCCCTGGAGTTCTGGAGTCCCCATCTGGGCGACCTCCTCGGCATCATCTCCGGCGAGGACAGGGAGACTTCCCAGGCCCGTATCCTTCGTGCGGCCGACGAGCTGGGCGGTGAGGGATCATAGAGCCCGAGTCTCGAAAACCAGCCGGCAAGCTGCCGACGGGAGAGGAGCGGGCGCGGCTGGTACGCGAGATGTTCGACCGCATAGCCCGCCGCTATGAGCTGCTCAACGTGGTCATGACCGCCGGGCTGAACAGCATCTGGAACAAGAAAGCCGTTCGGGCGGCCCGTCCCCGTCGCGGCGGCCGGGTCCTGGACCTCGCCTGCGGCACCGGCAGCCTGACCCGCGACCTCGCCAGGGAAGTCGGTCCCGCTGGCTTCGTGCTCGGCATAGACTTCTCCCTCGAGATGCTGCGGGCCGCGAAGAACCGTCCGCTCCCCAACGTGGAGTACAGGATCGGGGATGCGACGCGGCTCGAGAACGTTCCGGTGAAGTGTTTCGATGCGGCCACCATCGCCTACGGCGCGAGGAATATCCCAGATCTCGACGCGCTTTTTTCGGAGATGGTCCGCTGCGTGCGGCCGGGCGGCCGGGTGGTATGCCTGGAGATATCACGTCCAACGGGAAGGATCTTCGGCGCTTTCTACGGCCTGTGGTTCGATAGGATCGTTCCAAAACTGGGTGCGATCATCTCCGGCGACCCCAAAGCATACTCGTATCTGCCCGAATCAGTGAAAGAGTTCGTAGCACCAGATGAATTAGCTGTCATAATGGAGCGTAATGGATTACAAAACGTTACATGGGAGGGGCTTGCAGGCGGCATCATCACCCTCCACCGTGGAGAGCGGCCCCGGCGTCCTTGACGCGCCTGAAGTTCCCGAGGCGGCTTTCGAGGTGGTCGATCAGGTCGAGGACTTGTTGACCGGCGTGGGAGAGAGGGCGCCGGAGCGCCTGATCCGGCCAGCGACGGAGGCCTTGACCTCGGGAGGCAAGCGGCTGCGGCCCCTGCTCCTGATCCTGAGCGCCCGCATGGGGGAGCCCGGGGAGGTGGATCTTCTCAGAGCCTCCACGGCTATCGAGGTGCTGCACACGGCGACGCTCATCCACGACGACATAGTGGATCGGGCCGAAACCCGGCGGGGTGCGCCCACGACCGTGGCGAAGTATGGGCGGGAGATAGCGGTCGCCACCGGCGATTACCTCTTCGCAGAGACATTCACGGAGCTGGCGGAGATCGGGGACCCGAGGCTCGTGCGTGCGTTCTCGGAGGCATCACAGGGTCTTGCCGCCGGGGAACTCGAACAATACAGGGCCAGCGCTTCCGGGAGCTCCGCCGCCGACGGCACGAACGTCGAGGCGTATCTGGATCACATCCGCATGAAGACCGCTGGCCTTTTCAAGGCGGCATGCGTGGCCGGTAGTACGTTGGGTGGCCTGTCGCTGCGCCAGATAGACGCGCTGGCGACCTACGGACAGGCGCTCGGTATCGCCTTCCAGATGTCCGACGACATCATGGACATCGTGGGAAAGCCGGGCTTGATGGGCAAGGGGATCGGTACAGACCTCGTGGAGGGCACGGTCACGCTACCCATCATCTTTGCCCTGCGCGAGGGCGAGGCCGGGACCATACAGCGCGCGCTCGCCGCGTCAGATCCTTCACCCGATGTGCTCGAAGCCGCCATCGAAGCCGTGCTCGCCACCGACGCCGTCGCCAGGACCGAGGCGTGGGCCAGGGGGGAGATAGAGGCCGCCTTCGAGGGGCTCGGGCTACTGCCGGGTGGACCCGAGCGCGAAGTCCTTGAGGCCGTGGCCGCCGAGGTGGTCGGAAGGAGCGCCTGAGGCCGGGATGCCGGAGCAGCCGGTGATCTACAGCGCCTCGCTCTTGCTGCCCGTCTCTGGCCCCGCCATTCGCGATGGAGCCGTTCTCGTCAACGAGGGGCGAATCTCCGCCGTAGGGACCGTCTCGGATCTGGAACATGACGCCCCGGACGCCAAGGTCCGGCATTTCTCCGGCCACACCATCATACCTGGCGCTGTAAACGCCCACGCCCACCTGGGCTTCCGGCGCGAGGACGCCCCTGAAGGCGGCGCGTTCTCGGACTGGCTGGGAACCCTGATACAGCGGCTACCAGAGAAAGAAAGCTGGACGGCGGAGGCCGCACGGAACTCGGCGCGAGAAGCCGTTGAGGCCGGGACGACGTTCATGGCGGAGTCCTCTCCATACGGGGAGTGCCTGCCGCAGCTCGCCGAGTCGGGCATGGCCGGCACGGTCTATGCAGAGTTCTTCCCAGGAGATTACGAGGGGGCCGGGCCGGAGGAGATCGTGGATACTATCGTCCAGAGGATTCAGGGCCTGCGCGAGGGGTTGCCGGGGCGGGTGGACTGCCAGATCAGCGTCCACTCACCGTACACGGTGGACCCGGAAAGCTCGCGGCTCGCCGCGCGGCGTTCGCGGGAGATCGGATGGAGGCTCGCGGTCCACGTCTCCGAGAGTCCGGAGGAGGTCGAGTTCGTGCGGGACGGGACGGGCGGGCTGGCGAACATCTTCGGCAGCAACGAGTGGGGCGGCACGGGCGTCTCGCCGGTGCGCTACGCTGAGAGTATAGAGTTGCTCGCACCCAGTACGATAGCGGCGCACCTGGCGACGGACGTTTCGGAGGAAGATATCGGGGTTCTTGCCCGCACGGGCGTGGCCGCTGCGCACTGCCCGCGCTCCAACGAGTATTTGAACTGCGGTATCTCGCCCGTGCCGCGCATGATGGAGCGGGGCGTGCGGGTCGGGATGGGAACGGATGGACTGTGGAGCAGCCCGAGTATGAACCTGTTCGAGGAGACTCTGTTCGCGGTGAACCTGCACGGCTTCGACGGCGCCATCGGCCTGGAACTGGCTACAATTGGAGGGGCGCGGGCGCTCGGGGTAGGGGATGAAACAGGGAGCCTGGAAACGGGGAAGTGGGCGGATCTCGTGGTGGTCGAGGCGTCGCCGGGTGGCGGAGACGTTGAACTGGACGTTCTCGAAGCGGCTGCGGCAGGTGGCGTTGTGGCTACGGTCGCGGGCGGGCGTCTGATTTGGCAGCAGACGTAGCTTGCCGCTAGACTGATGCTCGTGCAATTGGATTTTCAGGAGAAGTGGGGCCTCGGTCTACGAGGGGCGATTGCGAACGTCGTTCGGGAACAATTCCCTCAACACTATAGGACTTGGCCGATAGTCAACTCTTTCAACTTGCGAACGTATCACCTGACGGATCAGTATGCTGTTCTCATCTTTGAAGATCGCGTTTCTGGGATACCTATGATCGGTGGCATCGATTCGTTCCCGTTTGACGATCACCCTACGCTTCCGCCCAAGATCGAAGAGATCGAATTGTGGCAATTCTACCTTAAAGACAAGTTCGGTCTTAAGGAGGAAGACGCGGCTTTCCTGATACCTATCAAGACCTCTGGCGGGGATAGCGTGGTGGACGATTTCGCTCTGTTCTCTGCTGAGGAGAAGATGTTCTACAGTCGTCAACTGATGCACGTGATCCATGCGTATAAGGCTCATCTGGATTCCCTGAGTGCTCCTCCGACGCCTAATATCACAAACATTATCAGCGGTGGGTCTAACCCCCGCATCAACATGAACTCGGTTGATGCTTCGACGAATCTGGCCCGTTCTGATTCCTCCGATGTGTTCGTACAGCTACGAACTAGGCTCGACCAGATCGGAGACGAGAGCCTCCGCAAGGAGATTGCAGACTCGATAGACGGGATGGAGTCGGCACATGACTCTGGCGACTTCGCGGCGAAGTACAAAGAGTTCATCTCGTTGACAGCGGATCATGTTGCCCTCTTCGCGCCGTTTCTTCCCGCGCTTTCAAACCTGCTTGGTTGAAGGTCTCCTTATTCACGCTCGCGACCGAGCTACGTGGGTCTCTATCAGTGGTCTCCGCCCTCCAAGCTGTACCCGATCCGCTCAAGGCGCTTGGCTATGATTCTGAGGTCGTCTGGATGCTCGCGCCACTGCAAAAGCGTCGCCCCCGGACGCTCTTGAAGGTCGACGAGATGGGCTCCAGCAGGCGCATCTTTGCATCGCCTAGCTTCGGTTTGGATCCCGGACGCTTCCTCGGGATTAGCGAGACCTCCCCTTGAGCACGCGGCGGCAGCAGCGTAGCGCTTGAGTGTCGAGGCGCCCACACCGAAGGTCTTGGGGACCGAAGGTCTTAACGACCTCCGAGGAGGGGATGGCGCGTTGCTTGGCGTCGAGGCTCCTCTCTCTTTCACAGGACCAGCGAGTAGGCGTACATGGACGCCGCATCTTGCCAAGTCGCCCAACTACCTTGCAAAGTGCTCTAGTTGATCTGCTAGAGAACAGGCAGGAACTTCTCCAGCTCGTAGGGCGTCACCTGCACGCGGTAGTCCTCGAATTCCTCGCGCTTGAGTTCTAGCAGGCGGGTATAGGTGTGCTCGCCGAGGGCTTTGTGCAGGAGCTCGGAGTTCTCGGCCTCCTTGATGGCCTCGCCCAGGTCGGCGGGGAGGCTCTGGATGCCCATCTTCTCCCGCTCCTCGGCGGTGAGGTTGTAGAGGTTACGCTCCATCGGCTCCGGCAGCTCGTAGCCCTTCTCGATGCCTTCGAGGCCAGCATGCAAGAGCGCCGCGAAGCACAGGTAGATGTTGGATGAGGGGTCGGGACAGCGCAGCTCCATGCGAGTAGCGCGCTCCTGCCCCGGATGGTAGAGGGGAACGCGCACCAGGGCGGAGCGGTTGCGCCGGCTCCAGGCAATGTAGACCGGTGCCTCGTAGCCTGGCACGAGGCGCTTGTAGGAGTTCACGTGCTGGGCGAAGATTATGGAGATCTCCCGCGCGTGCCGCAGCTGTCCCGCGATGAAGGCCTGAGCTTCATCAGAGAGGTAGTACTCGTTGTTCCCGTCGAAAAAGGCGTTCTTGCCGTTGGCGAACAGGCTCTGGTGGGTGTGCATCCCCGAGCCATTCTGGTCGCGCAGCGGCTTCGGCATGAAGGTTGCGTAGACGCCGTGGCGGGTGGCGATCTCCTTGACGACCGTCTTGTAGGTCATCACCTTGTCGGCCATGGCCAGGGCGTCGTCGAAGCGGAGGTCTATCTCGTGCTGGCTGATGCCGACCTCGTGGTGGGAGTACTCGACCTTAATGCCGAGCTGCTGCAGCGCCTGCACCGTCTCGCGCCTGAGCGCGGTCGCGGCGTCCAGCGTCGTCAGGTCGAAGTACCCGCCGTAGTCCAGCGGTTCCGTTCCGTTGGAGTCCTTGAAGTAGAAGAACTCCAGCTCCGGGCCGCAGTAGAACTTGTCGAAGCCCATCTCGTTCGCCCGCTCCAGGGCGCGGCGCAGGACGTAGCGCGGGTCGCCCACGTAGGGGTCGCCGTCCGGTGTCCTCACGTCGCAGATCATGCGGGCCGTGGGCTCGTCCTGCGGGCTCCAGGGGATGATCTGGAACGTCGAAGGATCGGGCATCGCGATCATGTCCGATTCCTCGATATCCTGGTAGCCCGTGATGGATGACCCGTCGAAGCCCATCCCCCCGTCGAGCGCATCCTCCAGCTCCTCGACGGTGATGGCGAAGCTCTTCAGCGTCCCCAGAACGTCCGTGAACCACAGGCGGATGAACTGTACGTTGTTCTCCTGGGCCTGCTTGAGGATCTCTTCACGGTTCAACTCAGCCAAACCTGGCCTCCTTCTCGTTTCTTATCCACGTCCCGTATACTGGAACTGGACAGAGAGTCGACAACACGCGCCATGATAGGAGGGTACATCCACGCTGAATACGGCCCGGCGTACAAGTCAGGCCACCAAAGAGATGTGAATTTTTAGCCCGACGTATAAGATCAACCTGTTCGCAGGGATCTAAACGAAGCAAGTATGGCAAGGTTACCGTATTTCGGGATCCCAGGCACTCCTGGTGAGCGTGCCGCGCCATCGGGGTAGAATTAACACAAACCGCAAGTACTGATTAGCCGACGACCGCAAGGGAGAGAGATGACCGACAGGCCGGAGGACAGGCGAGAGGAACCCCGGCGAACGGGGCCTCTCGGCGACGATGCCGAGACTCGGGCGGAGAACCGGACCGAGCCTTCTCCAGAAAACGATGCCACGCGGCAGATTCCATCCCGCCAGCCTTCGAGCCAGGAAGAGGACCCTGAGCCTCCCCGCCGGCTGCGGCGGGCCTCACAAGCTACCACGGGTGTTCCGCCGGGGGAGGGCAAGGAAACTCGCGTCATCCGCACCCCCAGCGGGGAAACCCAGGAAGCGATGCCCTATCCGCGGGGCTACTTCGAGGAGGCCGAAGAGCGCGAGGAGCGGCTGAGGGACATGTACGGCGGGGTGGACTGGCTCGCCAGCTTCCTTGGGTTCGTCTTCGCGGTCGTGATCGGGATAGTATTTTCGGCGGTCGCTGGTCTGGTGCTCGTGCCCCTGGGGCTCTCCGCGAACCTCGACAGCGTTGATTTGGGTCCCGCCGCCATAACGGGACTGGTGGTGGTGGCGGTCTTGCTGTTCCTGACGTACTTCTTCGGGGGCTACGTCGCCGGCCGGCTGGCGCGCTTCGACGGCGGCCGCAATGGGGCCATGACGGTGGTGTGGGGGATCATCATCACGTTGCTCCTCACGGTGATCGGTGGTCTGTTTGGTGGCAGCCTGTTGCCCGGGGACATGATCAACCAGCTCCAGGAACTGGTTCGTAGCGGGATCACCCCGGCCTTCCAGGGCCTTGCGGGTTTGGGGGTCGTTGGTATAGCGATAGCTGTGGGCGCGCTCGTGATCGAGCTTCTCGGCGGGTTCCTCGGCGGACGTACCGGCACCCGCTACCACAGCGAGATAGACCGCACGACTTGAGGAGGGCGGGGAGGGATCTTCTTTCCGGTGAACGGTATCTCATCCCGGTGCGCATGAGTCCCGGATAATCCGGGGATGGGCAAACATGTACTTTTCGAGACAGGTATCAGAAGGCTTGGCACCAGGGAAAACGGCTTCTTCTACCGCTACCCGGACTCCGGGGAGACAGTGCGCGAGGAGTGGGTGCTGGACCGCATCGAGAGGCTCAAGATACCACCAGCTTACGAGGACGTGAGGATCGCGCGCGGCCCCAGCGCGAAGGTCCAGGCCGTGGGCTACGATTCATCCGGCAAGCTTCAGTACCTCTACAATCCCCGCTACAGGGAGCAAAAAGAGCGCGAAAAGTTCGAGCGGGTGCGGCGCTTTGCCGACGCCCTGCCGCGGATGCGCAAGAGGACCAGCGATCACCTGCGCCGCAAGAAACTGGATCGCGAGAAGGTACTCGCCACCATGACCCGCCTGATGAACGCCGCGTACTTCCGGGTTGGCGATGAGCGGTACGCCCGGCAAAACAAGACCTATGGCATAGCCACCCTCCGGCGCAAACACCTAGAAATAGACGGTGACGCCATGATCTTCGATTACACCGGCAAGTGGGGCCAGTACCAGCGCACGTGCGTCGTGGACAGACGGCTACGTCGGGTTGTCGAAGAGTGCGCCGCCCTGCCGGGCTACGAAATCTTCAAGTACAGGGACGAGTCTGGGGAGATAAAGGACGTGAAGTCGCGGGACCTGAACGCCTACGTCAAGGAAGTCGTTGGCGAAGAGTTCACGCCCAAAGACTTCCGCACGTGGGCTGGAACCCTGATCGCGGCCGTCACCCTAGTGGAACTCGGAGCGGCCGACCAACCGAACCTGGCGCAGAAGAACGTTCTGCAGGCTGTGGACGCCGTCGCCCACCGGCTGGGCAACACCCGCGACATCGCCCGCGCTTAGTACATCAGCCCCCGGGTGCTGGACCACTACATGGAGGGCTCCGTGGTAGCCTACTATGGAGAGCGGATGGAGGAGGTCATCGCCGCCGAGCAGGGAGACCTCACCAGGGAGGAGCAGGCCTTGCTCGAACTCCTGAGCAAGAAGCTCCGCCGCGAACTCGAAAAGGCCGCCTAGCCGGATGGATCTCGACTTCGGAAAGGAGAGCCGGGCGTGAACAAAGCTGGCATCGCCCTGAAGGTTTTGAAGAGCCCAACGGGCCGCCATCTCCTGAGCGCTGGAATCAAGGTCGGCCTCAAGAACAGGCGGGTGCGTGGCCTGGTGGTCAATCAGGTTCAGAAGCAGGTCAACCTGCGCCTGCTCGGCAAGTAGATCCCGTCACATCGAACCTGGGGATCAGGTTCGAGTTTCGTCCCCAGCCGACTCCCGCGTCCGGTTCACGATGTCGCGGGCGACCTCCAGCGTTGAGCCGGTCTCGCGCCACACTTCGAGCTGACGATCCGCTTCGGTCGGTACTTGCAGAATGCGCCGCGCACCGGAGAGGTCTCGCTTCGTGTTCTCTTCCAGCCGGTCGAGCAGAATCTCGATAGCCTCGCGCGTCTCGACCGTCTCGTGGGTGTCGTGGTCGGCGAACTCGCCGTTCAGGCCGTAGCGCTGGGCACTCCACTTGTTCTCTTCGATCTCGCGGCTCGGGCGGATCTCGCGCCGCTCTCCCGATTCATATTCGCCGGATAGTAGATCGCACAGCGCAGCCGAGAGGGTGACCAGCGCTTCGCTGCGCCACGGCGCCACCTGGGAGTCGAAGGCCCGAATCTCCATGGTGCCGAGCCCGGCGTGCGGCCTAACGTCCCACCAGATCTCCGCGAGCGCGTCTATCGCGCCGGAGCGGTGGGCGAAATCCACGTATTTCGCGTAGTTGTTCCACGAAACTAGCGGTTCGGGTAATCCGGCGCGGTGGATGGAGCGGGAGAAGATCAGGACGCGCGAGGATTGCATGTCCGTGATCTCACCCTGCCAGAACGGCGAATTGACCGAGAGGGCGAGCATGTGTGGCACGTACTCCCTGAGCCTGTCGAACATGTAGACGGCTTTCTCCCGTCCATGCACCGCGTGGTGGACGTGCAGCGAGAAGGTGTTGTTGCGCCGGATCAGCCACCCCAGCTTGCTCTTCAGGCGCTGGTAATGCGGCTTGTCTATGATCTCCTGTTCCCGCCAGTCCCCGATGGGATGCGTCCCGCTGGTCCCGAGCACCCTGCCGAGCCGGTCAGCCCGGGCCAGCAACTCCCTCCGCCGCGCCACAATGTCCCCCACGACCCCAGATGGTTCCTGATAGACGCCGGTGTTGGCTTCGATCTCGCAGTCTATGAGCTCCCCGCTGAATTGATCCTCGGGAACCGAAGCGAGGATCTTCTGCGCCCCGGTGGCGAGCCTGAGCGTCTCCGGGTCGGCGAGCCACAGTTCTTCCTCGGCTCCGAGCGTTCCTTCGGAAACGTCCTTCTCGAAAGCGTCTTTTGGAATCAGAGACCTCTTTCCGGCGTTGCTCAAAGCTCTTCTCCGCCAGGATAGGATTTCTCGCCGGCCCGGATCTCCACCGTCAGGCGGTTCTCCGGCGGCGCGAGTGGGCAGTGCCACCGAGCGTCGTAGGCGCACGATGGGTTGTACGCGAAATTGAAGTCCACGACTAGGCGCCCGTCCTCGGAGCCGAGATCGGCGTGCTTTATGGTGTCCAGCACGTACCGGCCGCCGCCGTACGTCTCCGTCCCGCAGGTTGCGTCGCGGAACGGGAGAAGGACGCCGCCCCCGTAACCAGAGATCCAGAACAGTGACAGTTCGGCCTCTGCGCCGTTTACAGGGAACCTGACCTTCCCGAACCTCCTGAGCCGCACGAGGCCATCTTCTTGCAGTTGCATCTCCATCACTTCGGGCACCACATCCTGGTCCACAGCCAGTACGTAACGCAGCGCGGGATCGTAGTCGAAGTAGCGCGGTCCCCCGAAGCGCTCCAGCGCCTCCCCCGAGAGCGGAGACTGCGGATGCCGCCGGAACAGCCCGTCTCGCTCCCTGCGGAACCGCTCGCTGCGGGCTGCGGGATCGACGTTCTCCTCGCGGGTTCTGGCGTACATTTCCGATACGGACCGCCGGTAATCCATCAATTGTTCGTAGCTCGTTGCGTGCTCCATAACGCCGCATATATTAACCGCTTGAGCGGCAGGCCTGTAACGAAGGCGGCCCACAGGTAGAATCGGGGACCGTGGCCGGCCCGTACTAGAGGCGGAGGCGGCCACCTATATTACGCACCTCGATGGGAGGTAATCATGCCCGCTGAAGTGGGAGAGAAGACCCCGGACTCCACGTTGCCCTCCGAAAGTTGGGAGGGAAAGATCTCGCTGGAGGACGTGGCCGGATGTGGTCCGGTGGGGCTGTTCTTCTATCCGGGAGATTGGTCGAGTGTGTGCACGGACCAGTTGGGCCGGATGCAGGCGGAGATCGGGCAGTTCGAGGAGCGTGAGGCGAGGGTGCTGGCGATCAGCGCCGACCACCGGGCCGAAGAGCGGAGCATGGAATTTCCGCTGCTCTCGGACCTCGACCGCGAGACCGTGGACCGCTACGGCGTCCGGCACGAGAACAGCCATCCGGGGCGGGCTTACTTCGTCATAGACCGGGACGGTGTGATCCGGGCCAAAAAAGTCGAGTCCACGACGAAAGACCAGCCCGAACTCGAGGCCGTCCCCGCGGGCATGGATGAGGCTCTCTAGGAGAATTTGAGTGCAACGGCCCGAAGGACCAATTCCCGTACCTGAAGAGCGGATCGGCTCCTGTGTGGTGACGGCCCTGACCCTCGTGTACAGCGCCCCGACGCCGGGCATCGGCTCTCGCTACCTGGATGGGCCGGTGGCCCACGAGCGCCGGATGCTGGCCGCCGTCGCCGTGCGGGACGTTCTCGCCGAAGCCGCCCGAAGGGGCGTGGGGGAGACGCTGCTCGAAGCGGCGCTTGCCTCGCTCTCGCTCGCGGGGCACGCGGACGTCCGCGGCCCTGGCTACCTCGCTCCACTCTCCCGGGGGGCGGCGCTTGGGGAGAAATCCGAGCGGGTACTTCGCGGGCTCGGGCACGATGAGATCCTGTACTTCATCCGGGCTTTCGAGGCCGCTGGAGAGGCTGGCTCGTTGGTTTCGTCTCTCCGCTTTGCTCTCGGGGCCGGACAGGACGCCACGCTGCGGGATGTTATGCGCTTCTCCGCCGCCCGCGATCCGCTGGCCCGCGAATACGCACGCGACTTCGAGATACCGCGTCAGCTCGCCCAGCCCGCCCTGCTCGGAGCCCTCTCACGCTCCGAGTCGGCCAGGGGAGCGCTGGTGCATTCGTACCTGGAAGTCCTCGCCGAAGTCCCCGACCTCGATGTGGCCGCGAGGGCCGGACGGCGCGAGGCCGAGGAGGTCTCGCGCATGGCGAATGGTGTTCTGAAAGCTGGCGGCATCCGGTCGCGACGGGGCATACAGGCCATCGCCAACCTGGATGGCTTGCTGCGCGCCGATCGGCGTCTCGCCCCCACGGCCACCGAGCCCGTTGTGCTGGCCGCAGCTTTCCTGACGGCCGTGGAACATGGGCCGGAAGCCCTCGGACACCGCCTGCCCCCGGCCGACGGCGGCAACCGCGGGCGATAAACTTCCCGTGCCCCGCGTATCGCCAGCGGGTATTCTGGCGTGAGAACGTTCGCCGCGCTGCGCCCACGCTGGGGTAGAATCGTGCACATCGAGGCGCAAACGGAGACACAGAAGGTGCACAAGTCGTGAGGGCACTGGTGATCGTGGGTCATGGATCTCACCTGAACAGCGATTCCAGCCTGCCCGTCTACGAGCACGCCGCCCGCATCCGGGAAAGCGGCGAGTTCGACGAGGTCGTCGAGTGCTTCTGGAAGGAGGAGCCCTCGATGCGTCACGTCCTCGACACCGTTGAGTCGGACGACGTATGCGTGGTCCCGGCTTTTATCTCCGAGGGATACTTCACGCAGCAGGTGATCCCGCGCGAATTGGGCCTCCGGGGTTCCGTTACGGAAATAGGCGGGAAGATCGTTCGTTACGCGGGGCCGCTCGGCACCTTCGGGCAGATGGAGGGTGTGATCCTGGAGCGCGTGGAGGATCTGATGCGGGGCAGGGAGAAGCGCGTGGGGAGGACGGCGCTGGTGCTCCTTGGTCACGGAACGGACCTCAACAAGAGCTCGGGAGGTGTGATCTACCTGAACGCCGAACGCATCAGGAAGCGTGGCATCTTCGACCTCGTGGCTGAGGCATTCCTGGATCAAGCCCCCGAAGTCGGCGAGGTCGTAGCTAGCGTGGAGGCTGAGAATGTGATCCTGCTCCCCGTCTTCATCGCCGAAGGCTGGCACACCCGCGAAACCATCCCGGAAGACCTCGGCCTCACGGGCGAGGTGACCGAGCGCGAAGACCGGACTATCTTCTACGGCGCACCGGCCGGCACCCATCCCTCGATGGCGGACCTCATCGTCGCCAGGGCCCATGACACGTACGAAGAAGCCGGGGAAGAGGTTGTCCGAAGCGTCTCTTAGCTCCTCCAGCGCGGACGGCAACCTCGCCGCCGCATCCCGCGAAGCATTCGCTGCCTGGGTAGACGGGGCATCCGAAGGGCGAAACTTCGCCCAGGTTCTCGTTCGGCGGCTGGAAGATGGATACGAGATCCGGCACTCAGAAGATGCGGGCATCGGGAAGCTCCGGGTCTATGAAGACCCAAGGTCAGCCCGTGAAATTTCGCGTCTATCCGAACTTGGGGAGCACCGTCCGCTAAAGAGCGCGCCGAACCTGCGGCGGGGATGGGCGCTGCAGCTCCCTGATGCGCGGGCACTCGCGGTAGCCATGAACTACCTGTATCCGGCGGCGGTCGTCCACTGGTATCTGGAGCGGGAGGGAGGTCTCGACGTTACCAGCTACCGGGAGAACGCGGCGCGTCAGAGCGGGATCTACAAAAGGGTTCAGCGTCTTTCCGACAAGGGCGTGCAGAACGCCGCGCGGGCGTGCTGCGAAGACGCCGTATGCCTGAAGAGGACGCTGTGGGACGTGGACGATGAGACGCCGCTCGAGATGGACCGGGGAGAAGGGGAGATTCCCTGCCCCGAGCCGTGCAGCCTCTTCGTCTCCTTCGCCCGCCGCGTGCGCCTGTTCGAGCGCGAGGAGCGTGAGGCGTTCGGCCTCACGCCCTCGGAGAGGGAGGATCTCGCGTCGCTAGTTGAGGCTGGAGCAGGCGGCAGGATGGAGATGGCCCGTGAAGCCGAGTTCGAGGCGCCGCTGAACGAGCGCCGGTTGCGCTACCGCCGCCTCACCCTGGTTTCCCGCTTGCGCGCCGGGGAATAGCGCGGACCCTGGCCCGTCTGCAGTAAACTACGCCCAACTCATCCAGGAAGTGAGGAGTGCGCCGGGCAGGAATGGTCTGTTCAGAGATGCGGGACGGATCAACGTGAGTTCCTGCAAGTCGGTGATCACGTTGCACGGTGCCGTCCGGTGCGGGGAGGTTCGCAGCGGCATCGAGTCGCTGGTGCGCAGGGTCCGGGGCGTGCAAGGGGTCGAGAACAGGCTGAGAGTACGAACCTAGATCCTGGTAGTGTTGTTTTCGACCACGCGCGCGGGTACAATTTTCGCTTACCCGAAAGACACCGAGACACGGAGGTTATCTGTGCTTCGCAGAGCAGCCAAACTAGCGGTCGGCACCAGGACCGGCCGTCGAGCGAGCGGGAAGGCGATCAAGGTCGCGGTCGGCACCCCGAGAGGCAGAAAAGCGCTGAGGGCCGGGGCCGGGGTGGCCCTCAAGACCGGCAGAGGCGTCGTTGCCTCGCGCGCGGGCAGGAAAGCCCTGAAGGGCGGGGCGGCAACCGCCGCAAAGGCCGGCAAAGGCGTTGGCAAATACAAACTGCGGGGCGCTGCCGGCGGCTCCGGTAAGCCTTCCCGCAGGCGCTATCTGACTTACGGCCTGGTTGCGCTCGCAGGCTTTGTGGCCGGGGCTTTGCTCGCGCGCTCGGGCAAGAACGATTCCGCATCGTCCTCCTTTACAGGGACCACGGGTACCCACACACCGGAACCGGGCAGCCCCGCCGCCGAGCGTGGCCAGACCTGGGGTTCCGGCACCGCGCTCAGCGGCTCGGGAGGCACCGAGCAGGTCAGCCCGGAGGTGGCGGGCCGGGAGCAGCAAGAGGCCGAACAGCGCATCCGCACGGCGCTCGGCGAAGACCCTCGCACCCAGGACATGCCGCGCACCAACGTCGCGGTTACCGACGGGATCGCGGAACTCCGCGGCCCTGCTCCTTCCGAAGAGGCCCGCCAGGCAGCGAGTGAAATTGCCGCCAGCGTCGAAGGCGTCCGCGAAGTGCGGAACCTTATGGTAGTCGAGTAGGTTACAGGCTACAGGTATCAAAAACGCCCCGCTATTTATGGCGGGACGTTTCTCTTTCTTAACAATGTGACAGTACCGCGGTCTCTATGTAAAACCGTTTCTTGAAGACGAGGAACCGCTCAAATACGTCGAAACTCTCCGGCGCGTCGCATTCTTTTGTCCACCTTTGCCCAATGTACGGCTGCTCCCAGTATTCGAAGTGGAACCTTTGTCTCGAACAGTCAAAGTCGATCCTCAAAACCTCACGATCGCTCAAACTCGGCAACTTGGGAGACGATCAACGTATGTACGGAGGTTTTGGGAATAGACCTTCCGCGTAAACTGATGTAGCTACCTGCGAGACGAACTTACGCATTGGGCCGCATTGTGGGTTGACAGCAGCAAGATGTACGCACTTTTCGAGTACGCTTTCCCATGAGCTGGCTTTTGTCAGCACTTGCTAATGCCTAGCCTCGGATGAGGCCGAGCAACTCGTCGCGTTTCTGCTCCATTGTCTCGTGGTTTTCGGCCTCTACATTGAGGCGCAGGAGGGGTTCGGTGTTGGACGGACGGAGGTTGAACCACCAGTCGCTGAACTCCACCGTGAGGCCGTCGAGGTGATCCACGTTCGCCGCCCCGCGTTCTGTGTAGTATTCCTCGACGTTATGTAGCACTTCTTGCTGGTCTTCGACTTCGGAGTTGATCTCCCCGGAGCGCACGTACGGATCTATGGGCGAGAGCAACTCCGAGACGAGCTTCTCCTGGTTGGAGATGAGCTCGGCCACAGTCAGCATGGCGATAATTCCCGAGTCAGCAAAGTAGTTGTCCCTGAAGTAGAAATGCCCGGAGTGCTCGCCCCCGAAGGCGGCGTCGTGCTTGCGCATCTGGGGTTTGATGATGGAGTGTCCCGCCTTGCTGCGGATGGCCGTTCCGCCCTCGCGCTCGACAAGTTCGGGGAGGGCTTTGGAGCATACCGCGCTGTACACGATGGTCGCGCCCGGTTCTTTCTGCAGCACGTTCTTGGCGACGAGCGTGGCGAGCAGGTCGCCTGAGATAACCTCCCCTTTCTCGTCTATGACGAAGACCCGGTCGGCGTCGCCGTCGAAGGCCACCCCGAAGTCTGCTTCCTCTTCGACGACCCGCTTGCGCAGCGCCTCGGTGTTCTCCGGCTCGATGGGGCTCGGGGCGTGGTTGGGGAAGTTGCCGTCCAGTTCGAAGTACATGGGGATGTACTCGAACGGCAGCCGCTCGAATATGGGTGGGACCATCTTGCCGGCCATGCCGTTGCCGGCGTCGACAACTACCTTCAGCGGACGCAGGTTGTCTGCCTGGATGAAGCCCAGGCAATGCTCGGCGTAGTCCTCCGAGATCTCGCCTTCCTCCACGGAGCCGGGGAACTCGGCCGCGCCAGGGGTCTTGCCGGAGAGGATAAGGTCCCGGATCTGGCCTATCCCCTCCTCCAGCGAGAGGGCGATGGCGTCCTCTCGGCAAAGCTTGAAGCCGTTGTACTCCTTGGGGTTGTGGGACGCCGTGATCATGGCCCCGCCTGGCTCCTCCAGGTGCCCGACGGCGAAGTACAGCGCATCGGTGGAGACGAGCCCAAGGTCCAGCACGTCTGCCCCGGCCTCGGTCACCCCTCCGATGAAGGCGTTCTCCAGAGCCTCGCCGGAGAGCCGCATGTCGCGGGCCACGATGACCCTGGATCCAGCGAGCCCCAGGTGATTGACGTAGGCGCGCCCGATGTCCCTGGCGAGATCTTCGTCCAGGGTGTCGGGATATACGCCCCGTATGTCGTAAGCCTTGAAGATTGACTCGTCTATCATCGTCCCCCTTCATCCGGGTTTCGTTCGAGGGCCCACTTCGACGTTTCCCTCAAACCCGGGCCATTTTCGCATCCGGTACAATACTCCGTTATGAACCTCCCTGCAGGTCGTCCCGCGACGCCTCCGGTGGCGCCCGCGCGGGACGGAACCTCGAATAGCCCGTGACCTCACGGTTCGTCACGTGGGCCTCCCTTTTCTACGGCTTTCTGGTAGTGTTGGCAGCCCTATGGAACGGACTGCGGGGCCGGGAATTTCAGGTTCTTGGCGACTCCGTACCGCTCGGGGTGGCGCTTGGATCGCTCGCCGCTTTCGGCACCGTTGCGCTGGGGCTCGCGGTTTACCGGCTGGTTCCGCTGATGCGTGAGATCGCCGACGAGCTCGCTCCGCGGCTGGTGGATGGCGCGTCGGGGCGGGATCTGCTGCTGGTCTCGCTTTTCTCCGGGATAGGGGAGGAGGCGCTCTTCCGGGGCGCGGTCCAGCCGGAGTTCGGCATCGTGATAGCGTCCATCGTCTTCGGTCTGGTCCACGTGGGCCCGGATCGGCGTTATCTCGTGTGGACGGTGTGGGCCCTGCTCGCCGGATTCCTGTTCGGCTTCCTGTACATCGTGACCAGCGGTTTGCTCGCGCCGGTGATCGCCCACTCCACCCACAACGCGGCGACTTTTCTTCTCTGGAAGCGCTCCAGGCGTAACCTGGATGGATCGAAGCAGCCGTGACCGACCCACCCGACAGACTGCCGGATGGTCTGCCGGAAACGTCCTCCCCCAAAGAGCCGGTGCTATGGTGGCCGGCTATCCTGGCCGCCCTACTTGGGGCGCTCGTGCTCGTAATCCTGCTGGTGAACGCCTGGCAAACTTTGGGTTTCTCGTCGAGGGAAGACTCCAGCGGTGGTGGTGTGGAGGATATCGTAGTCAGCGCCAGGGAAAGCCCGTACCTGCCAGCGGATGCGGAGCGGTTCGGTAGTCAGCCCGGCGCGGTATACGTGTACGTCGTCGTGCGGCGGATGCCATCTGGAGAAAGGCTTCGGGTCCGGGTCGAGCGCGAGAGCGCCGACTCCGTGCTCGGCCGCTTACTCTTCAGGGAAAGAAGCAGGGTCGCGATAGAGCCGCTTCAGACCCGACCCGGTCCCGGCGAGAATCTCGACGTGGCGAGGTTTGTCCTGAGCGCGCGTTCCGGTAAAGCGTTGCCGCCGGGGAGATATACGATCAGCGTGTACCGGGAATCCAAAGATCAAGGGGCAAGGCTAGACGCGCGAGAATTTTTTCAGATACGGGGCTAGCTTGCTACAACGATCCCTGGTGGCAGGCAGGTTTTTATATACAATGGATTGCGTCCAACGCCGCGGCGTTGGACTGCGGGTTTCTCTGGGAGGGAGAACAGCTGTTGCGAGCGGTGAACACGGTGCTGAACATCCTGAGTCTGGGTTTGATCGGTATCGGCATGGCGCTTTTCTGCACCTTCTTCTTTCCCTCCGCTTTTCTCCTTTCGGGCTCCGAGAATCAGGCCGCAGGCGCAGAGCCGGGCGAGTTCAACGTGCCCATCGTCCCGGAGAGTTCCATGGCGGAGAAACTAATCGAAGGATCCGCGCAACCGGGAAGCGCAGACAAGACGCCCGGAGAGCACGTCGAGGTAGTTAGGCCGGTCTACTCGCCGAAGGACAAGTCCCTGATTCTCTCCATCCCGCGCATGGCCCGCATCCGGCACGATGAGATCCCCACGGGGAACGGTAAGGAAGAGCACCTGTTCAGGAATTATGCCGCCGTTCACCTAGAAGGCACCGGCTATCCCTGGCAGAGGGGCTCCAACGTATACATCGCCGGACATCGCCTGGGATACCCCGGTACCCAGAGCTTCCTGACCTTCGCGGATCTGAACAGGCTGAAGAAGGGTGACGACATCCGGGTCCGCGACTCCAACGGACGCCGCTACATATACAAGGTTTACCGGGTGTTCGTGGTGGGTCCCCACGAGCTCCACGTCACGGCCCCGGTAGAGGGCAAGAACGTGCTAACCTTGCAGACCTGCACCCTGCCGGACTATTCCAAGCGTCTGATCGTGCGGGCGGAGCGTATCCACGCCGGGCGGATAAAGAAGTTTGACGAGGATCGAAGCTAGAGAGGGGGTGTCGTAACGTGCTGCGCACGCCGGTAAAGAAACCCGAGCCAGGCAGGCCCGAGCGGCCCAGACCTAGGAAGCGGGAGACGACGCCCGCCATCACCAAGGGCAACATGCAGATCCGGGTCGTCACCTTCGCCGTCCTGGTGGCCGTGCTCTTCGCGCTGCTCGCGGGAAGGTTGTGGCAACTCCAGGTACTCACCGGCCAGGACTACACCGAGACGGCGCAGCAAACGCACACCCGCGAGATCAAAATCCCTGCCCAGCGCGGCGTGATCTACGACCGCGACGGCAAGGTGCTCGCCAACAACGTACCGGGCCTGAACGTCACCGTCGTGCCGGACGAGATCTACGATCCGGAACATCCCGAGCGCTCGCGTGAGAAGGTCGCCGAGCTGGCGGAGATACTGGGCGCGGAGCAGAAGGCCGTCCTCGGCCGCTACGACGCCGCCCTCGCCGAGAACACTTACAACCCGTACGAACCGATCTTAGTGAAGGAGAACGCAGGCCGCGAGGCCGTGACCTACGTGAGCGAACGCACCGACGAGTTTCCCGGCTTGGCCGTCAACGACGACTGGGTGCGGAGCTACCCGCAAGGAAGGTTGGCCGCCCACGTGCTCGGTTATACGGGCGCCGTCACCCCGGAGGAGCTGAAGCTCAACGGTTACGAAGATCTTTCCAACGACGCCATAGTCGGCAAGAGCGGCGTCGAGCTCTCTTACGAGAACGTGCTGCGGGGCAAGGCAGGGAGCAAAGACTACACGGTTGATGCCCTGGGGCGCGTGGTAACCCTCCGCCGCGCCGACGGCACCCGCGCCGATGGCCAGCGCGAGGTTTCCCCGATGCTCGAAGCGCCGGAGCGAATAACGGATCCCAAGCCGGGCAAGAACCTCACGCTGACCCTGGACCTCGGACTGCAGAAGACCTCGGAGCGCGAGCTGAAGCTGGCGCTGGAGCGGTCGCGGGCCGAGGGCTACGAGGCGTCCGGCGGAGCCGTGGTTGCGATAGACCCGCGCAACGGCGAGATTCTGGCCATGGCCAGCCAGCCCGAGTACGATCCGCAACTCTTTGTCGGCGGCATCTCGGGTGCGGATGAGATAAAGACCTTCGACTATCTGAACTCCAAGAAAGCCGACTACCCGTTCACGAACCGCGCGATAACCGCCGGCCAGCCCGGCGCGTCGGCCTTCAAGGTATTCACCGGCATCGCGGGCCTCGCGGCGGGCGTCATCACGCCGTACACCACCGTCACGGACCACGGTGATTGCTGGCGTCCCGCAGGCTCCTCGTGGGGCTGCTGGCAGAGTTGGCGGGAGAACAGCCCGAACTACCAGTACCTCGGGCCCCACGGCACACAGAACTTCGCCGAGGCCATTGCGGACTCCAACGACAAGTTCTTCTACCAGGTGGCGGATTGGATCTGGAACCAGACCTCCAACGAGAACTGGCTGCCCAATTTCTTCATGGACAAGTTCGAATTCGGGAGGTTCACCGGCGTAGACCTGCCCGGTGAGACCAAGGGACGAGTGCCGACGAAGGCGGGCGAGGCACAACTGATGAGGGCGCTGCAGGGCAGTGTGGAGCAGGGACACTGGACCGTCGGGGACTGGATCAACCTCTCCATCGGGCAGGGAGATCTGCTCGTCTCTCCCATCCAGCTCGCCCGCGCCTACTGCGCCGTCGAGAACGGGGGTACCCTCGTCACCCCGCACGTGGGTAGGGAGATCAGCTACCAGGGACATGTCGAGAAGAAGCTCTCGTTCGGAACGGAGAAGGTCGGCATAGACCCCGACTTCTACGATACGGTCATCCGGGGCATGCGGGGCGTCACGGAGCCCAAGGGAACCGCCGCCAGCGTCTTCAGGGACTCCGAACTCAACGTGGCGGGCAAGAGCGGCACGGGGGAGACGGGCGGAGACTACGTGAACTGGTTCGTTGGCTGGGCCACGAACGTGGATCACCCCATCGTGGTCGTCGCGCTGGTGGAGAACGGAGGCGTGTTCGAGACCGGCTCCGAGATGACTTCGGGTCCTGTCGTTCGCCACATCCTTGAGTCCTACCACGGCGTTCCGCAGTCTCCCGAAGACCAGTACGCAACCGATCCGGACGCGATAGAAGAGCGTAAACATCCGGCTTCCGAAGACCGCGCAGAGAACCGGAGGGACAGGGCGGATCGGGGCGAAAACGCCGCTGAATCCCGCGCCAGGCCTCGGACGCGTTAGGCGGGAAGATGCCTTCTTTCTATGCGCTCCTGTCTTTGCCGAGCCCGCCCTCGCCGGTGATCTTCGAGCTTGGACCGTTCGTGTTTCGCTATTACAGCCTCTTCATCATACTTGGGATCGTTGCCGGCACCTGGATCACGGCACGCGAGCTGGCGAGGAAAGGCTACGAATCAGAGCTCGCCCTCGATGCCCTGATATTCTTGCTTATCCCCGGCTTCATAGGGGCGCGGGTCTACCACCTGGCTACAGACTGGGAGCTGTACGCGGACCACCCGTTTCCCGACGTATTCGCGGTCTGGAACGGGGGGCTTGGGATCTACGGCGCCGTGATTGGGGGCTTCATAGGGCTTCTGATCTTCAGCCGCTTCCGGGGCGTGAGCCCGTTCGCCTTCGCGGATGCCGCGGCCCCCGGCCTCGCCGTCGGCCAAGCCATCGGCCGGTGGGGCAACTACTTCAACCAGGAACTCTTCGGACGGCCGACTGACCTGCCGTGGGGAATTCGCATAGCCCCCGAAAACCGCCCCACGGGCTTCGCCGATGCCGAAGCCTTTCACCCGACGTTCTTCTACGAGTCGGTATGGAACCTGCTCGTCGCCCTGACCCTGTTGTGGGTCGCCCGGCGTTTCGCGGGCCGCCTCAAGAACGGGGATGTCTTCCTGCTGTACGTGAGCCTCTACTCTGTGGGCCGCTTCTTCGTCGAAACCCTGCGCGTGGACCCGGCCTTCATCATCGGCGGCACCATCCGAGGCAACCTCTTCGTGAGCAGCGTCCTCGCGTTGGGCTTCGCCATGATCCTGTTCCTCCGTCACTCAGGCTCGCGCAAACGATCCTCCACCCCTTAAGCTCCACAAACCTGCTCTCCCTCGTTGACGATCCCCGCCTCTCCTGCTATCACTCCAAGGGTTACTGAAAAATATTTTCAACTGACGGGATAATATGGCGGGTCTTGAGGCGGCTGTTGGGAAGTTGCGGGGAATGGGGTACAGGGCGACGCTGCAGCGCCTAGTGATTCTGGAGGCGTTGGCGGCCGGGCAACACCAGAGCATGGACGAGCTGAGGGGACGGTGTCCGGATGTGGGGTTGGTAACCATGTACCGGACGCTGGATCTTCTGTATGTGACCGGGCTGGTGCGGAGGTTGGATCTCGGAGACGGTCCCCGCTACGAGCTGGCCGAGGACCACCATCACCACATGATCTGCGAGGCTTGTGGTGACGTCTCCGAGTTCGAAGAATGTCCCGTCGACACCCGTTCGCTGGAAGACATGGGGTTCGAGATCAAGGCCCACAGCCTGGAAGTCTACGGGCGCTGCGCCGGTTGTGCGGAGAACAGACGTTGACCACCCTCCTCATGTCCGCGCTGGCCGCCGCCGGGTTCGCGCTCGCGAGCCTGCTGGCGCTCTTCGGCAAGGAGCTTGGGATCAGGGGCCGTTCGTACGCGACCGCTGCGGCAGCCGGAATACTGCTCTCGCTGGCGTTCGCGGATCTCTTCCCGGAGGGGTTGGAGATGTCGGCGGAGCCCGCGATCCTTGGGTTCATGGTGGGCTTCGTGTTTTTGTTCCTGACAGAATCGCTGTTCCGCGTACACACGCACCACTCGACCGGGGAGCCGATGCACAAGCACGCCATCGGTCCGTTCGTCCTGGGGCTTGCGATCCACAACCTCTCCGACGGCTTTGTTCTGGGCGTGGGGGCCAGGCCGGACGCGGTCGCGTCCTGGGTCGTCGGGTTGGGGATTCTGGTGCATCAGGTGCCCGTCGGGATCTCGCTGGCCGCGGTTCTCGCCGCCGCGCATGCTACCGGCTCACGCATTACAGGGACAACGGTGGGTCTCGCTCTTGCCATACCCATCGCGGCGGGAATCACCCTTGTTCTGCCCTCGCCCGGAACCGGCACGCTCGCCTTGCTGACCGGTGCAGCGGGTGGCGTGCTTGCCTACGTTGGCGCGGCGCACCTGCTGCCGGAAACCCGGATGGGGTACCCTGGCAGGGCCACGAGCGTGATCTTCGCCGCGACGCTAGCGGTGACCACCATCAGCCTCATGACCTTCCTGGGTGACTGAGCGTCAGAGTACGAGAAACCAGGCGGCCAGAAGCAAAGCCTCTGCGCCGAGCATGATGGCGATAGGCGTTGCGGCCCTGATCTTCTTTTCGGAATACACCGCCGGCGCGGCCATCCACCCGAAGGCCGCGCCGCCCAGGAGGCCGCCGACGTGCGCGGTGATGCTGATGTTGGGGATGGAAGCGCCGATGAACAGGTTCAAGGCGAGCAGGATGAGGAGTTGGCGGATTACGGGGTTCTGCCAGGAGAACGTCTTGCGTCGCACGGCATACCCGAGGATGCCGCCGACCAGACCGAAGATAGCGCCCGAGGCCCCGACCGCCGAGCCGTGGAAGTCCCCAAAGTACAGGTAGGCGATCCCACCGGAGAGACCGCTCAGGGTGTACAGGGCGAAGAAGCGCCCGCGCCCGAACGTCAACTCCGCAAAGTAGCCGAGGAAGTAAAGCGAGATCATGTTGAGCGCCAGGTGTGTGAGGCCCGAGTGCAGGAACATGCTCGACACCAGCCGCCAGACCTGCCCCCCGGCCACGAGTTCCGGCGACAGTGAGCCCTTGGCGAGTATCTCCGGTGGCTGCTCCACGAAAGCCACGTTCCACTGTACGCCCGAGTACACGGCCATCGCCATCACCCCAGCGTACACCAGCACGCAGGCCAGTATCAGGGAGAAAGTTACCGGAAGGCGCGCGAGATCTCGCAAGTATTCTGGGAAGTCCTTGGAGTTTTTCTAACGGCGCATTATCTCGCGGGCGGCGTCCCCGACCTGGACCTTCGAAAGATCCTCAAGCGGCCCGCCGAGCATGCTCTCCAGATCGTCGTCCGCCTCATCGGAAGGGTCCCCCATCCCGAAGCCCTGGATATGCACGTTGCCGTCGCCGAACATCTGGCCGAACATGCGTTGCAGGTTCTCCTGCATGTCGCCGAGGTCCATGACACCCGCCTGCGGCCCGGCATTGAGCAGGCGGGCGACGGCCAGCCGTTCCTTGACTTCCGTTACCTCGGCACGGGCCTTCACGTCCTCGACGGTGCCAAGAGTCTCGCCCGTGTCAGGGTCCCAGACCTCTTCGCCGTCGGGGGAGAATATCTCGAAGCGCATCCCCTGGCGCACGCCCTGGGCGCTGCCCCGGTTTATCACAACTTCGTTGTTTCCGAGGATCTTTGCGATCTTGCCTTCGAGTGCCATGCGGTGTAGTACCTCCGTGTGCTAGTTCGTTAGCTTTGTACGATTATATCCTTCACAACGTTTCTGGCGGCCAGCCTGTACAATCCGCGCCAGTGCCAGATCGAACCAACAGGATAGGACGCCATCTGCCGACCTCCGGCGGCTTGAAGAAGACGCTGGTGTCGGTCGAGGCTCTAGGCTGCGAGACGGTGCAGATCTTCGTCTCCAACCCGCAGGGTTGGGCTGACCCGACGCCGCGGGCGGACGCGGAAGATTTTGTCCGCGGCAGCGCGGAGACTGGAATCTGGCCGGTGGTGGTACACGCGAAGTACCTGATCAACCTCGCCTCTCCTGCCCCGGATCACCGTGAACGTTCCGCCCGGACCCTGGCCCGCGAGATGGTGGCGGCCGGTGAGATCGGGGCGCATCTGGTCGTCGTGCATTCCGGCAGCCACGGTGGCGACGGGGAGCGGGTGGGGATGGACCGGCTCGTCGCAGGGCTGGACCGCGCCCGCGAACTCGCGGAGGGCTACGTGGAGACATCCAGCCGGGTGGCGGAGCCGGTGATCGAAAACTCCGTCGGCGCCGGGACCCAGCTCTGCTCGGCGTTCGACTCGCTGGCGGAGGCCGCGCGGCGCGCCGGCGTAAGAGCGTGCGTGGATACGGCCCACGCCCACGCTGCGGGCTACGATCTCTCAACGCCCGAGAGTGCGAAGGAGATGGGGGAGGAGCTTCGGGAGAAGATGGGTGGATCCGTGGCCCTGATCCACCTCAACGACGCCAGGAACAAGATGGGGAGCCACCGGGACGGTCACCGCAGGATCGGGGAGGGTGAGATACTGCGGGAGTCGTGGCCGGGGCTATTCTCGGCGCTGGCGGGTATTCCAGTGGTGATGGAGACGCCTTACGGGACACCCGAGGTGGATGCGGAGCAGGTGCGGCTGGTCAAGGAACTCGCGGGCGGGTTGCCTCTGACGCAGGATCGGGTATAGAATCTCAGTTATGAAGACCCTGGAAATCTGCCCGCAGGAACGCACCGGAGATCTCCTTTCCACCATTGGTGGAACGCTACGGGCGGAGAGAAACGAGCGGGGCCTCACCCTCAAGCAGGTTGCGGAGGGCGCGCACGTCTCGGTTTCCTACCTCGCGGAGATAGAGCGCGGCGAAAAGGATCCCTCCTCAAGAGTCCTGGAGAGCATCGCCAGCGGCCTCGGCATCGAGGTGAGCGAACTCCTGGTCCGCATCGCCTTCGCCCTGGAACCCGCGCCGGTCGTCCCGGTCGCCGACTCCCTGGCTGCCTAGAAGGGCCTCCATTCCAGGCTTGCGCTTCACCCTCCACCCCATTACGGAACCCGACGCTCGCGAGATCTCGGGCTGGCACTACGAAGAGCCGTACTCGATCTACGACGGCGACCCGGCCGCCGTACCCTCGCTCCTCGACGAGCGCTTCGCCTACCACTCGGTACGCGACGAGCGCGGCGAACTCGTGGGTTACTTCTGTTTTGGGGAAGACGCCCAGATCCCAGAGGGACGGCAGCTCGGGCTCTACAACGAAGATGCCCTGGACATCGGGCTGGGCATGAAACCCGACCTGACAGGAAAGGGAATCGGTCCAGCGTTCGTAAGTGCCGGCCTTCAATACACCCGGCAACACTACGCCCCGGCAGCTTTGCGGCTCACCGTCGCCGCCTTCAACGAGAGGGCAATCCGCGCCTATCAGAAGGCTGGCTTCGAGTCCATGACTGCCTTCGGGGGCGGCATGGCTACCGGTGGCCGGGAGTGGCTGCTGATGCTGAACCACCCTGGCCCGAACAGGTAATCTGAGGTCACGCTTACCACGTTTCATCGGCGCGCCCGTACTGCGCATCATGTGACGCCTTCTCGCTGTGGGTTGTCTCGACTGTGGGTGTCCAGCTGGTTCAGAGCGTGCGCGAGTGCCATCCTGATGCTTGTGCCGGCGTAGCCAAACTCCACGCCGAACAGAGGCGTTTTCGAGTGCCTTTGCCGGATCGTAATAAGGGGAAGACTTTGCGTACGAAGCCCTGCGGCATCAGCGAGAGTTGTGGAAGGCCAGGACCTGTGCTATCCGGGAGTTGGGGATCCCTTGTCCCGGTGGTTCGCTGGCGTCCGCGGCAAGGTATCCGTGCCGCGAAAGATGTTTGAGATCCCGTAGCCGTACGTATCAGGAGCCCAGGAAGTACGGAATCACGATGCTCAGGGTGTTGTAGCCAACGTGGGCGATGAAGCTGGCGGTGGTGTTGATATGCTTGCGGAGCAGGCCGAGGCCGATGGCCAGCAAGAAGACATAGCCGAGCAGTATCGAGGGGCCGTACTGTATGTGTATGGAGGTGAAGAGGATGGAGGTGATCGGGATGCCAAGAACTGGCTGTACCGCTCCCCGGAAGAGCGATTCCTCTCCCAGCGCGGCCCCAATCCCGATCATGAGCGCGAACGAGACGGCCGCCACGGGAGCGAGACCCTTTGGGTTGAACAGGCTATCCGATAGCTCTCCGACCGTTTTGTAGAGATCCGGCTGAACGGCGGAGAAAAGGGCATCAGCAGCGGCCGATAAACCAAACGCCCCGGCGACGAAGACGACCACGATGCCGAGATGCTTCAGCGAGATGGGGCCAAAGCCGAGCCGGTCGAGGGTCTCTCGAACCCCCCGGCGTACCCCGATGCCGACGCCGGCCAGGGCCAGCGCGACGAACGGTAGCTCGCTAGTGACCAGCGTGATTGGAGAAACCCTGCCGCTCGGGTACAACTGGCTCACATCCGGCTCCTGGGTGAAGATCAGGAAGCTCACCGTGTTGTTCGCCAGCACCACAACGAGCAGCCAAAGCGCGAAGAACACCGGTGGGTCTGCCCAGAAAGCATTCTTCAGACGTCCACCCATGATCTGGCGCAAAGGCGGCACGCACAGCGCGACCCCGGCTATCCCAACCAGTATGGCCGCCACCCCTGCGGCCACGAAAGCCACGCGATCCCCCGTTGATGCCGTGCCGCCCGCTGCTGTAAGGACCAGCCCGAAGCCTGTGATGGCGCCCACGCCCCCGATGAGCAGCGAAAGGACGAGCAGGACGGTGAGAAGTGTAATCTCCGCGCCCCGGCTCGCCCGGGCCCACTGTGCGAGCAACGCAAGCCCCCCGACGAACAGCGTTGCAATCAACGTCAATACGACCACGTATACCGGGAACCTTTCCAGGGGCACGTTGCGCCCGCCGGAAGGTTAGCACACAAAGAATGACCGGCCCGCGCGTGATCCGCGGACCGGCTGCGTCTCCTGGGCCGAAGGGGTAAGCCCATTGGCAGGTACTCTAGGCACCGTCGGTTACACGCAGGCTACTCTCCGGTAACGGTTCGGTAACAACTGAGGCGAGGCTTCAGGTTGCAGGCTACAGGCGTCAGTTCATGGCTCGTGGCGGCAAGCTGCGAGCGGACCCCCGGTGAGCGGGAAGTATCCCGATGCCTGAGACCTTCCTCACGGGTCCCGGTTTTCACCGCTTTCCAGGCTACCGATGATCGGACCCAGCTCCTGGTCCCTGGCGGTTTCGTACTCTTCCAGGCTGACCGCGTCCTTGGCGATGGTCGCCATGCGTTGGATCAGGCCGGAACCACCCTGTTCGCCGCTACGGGAGGCCAGTATGCGCCAGCCTAGCAGGCGGTATGCGCGTTGCAGCTCAGGGGTTCCCTGCCCGGACTCGAGCAGGTCTTCGACGGCGGCGTGGAGCGCATCGGCTTCCTCGGGGTGGAGCGTCAGGTCCACCTGACGTTCGCTTTCAGGCAAGGGTTAGCGGATTTTCTCGACGTATATGCGGTCCTGGGTGATGACGACCTGGAGGTCTTCAGACTCCCTATCGAGGTATGGGCGCCATTCCCGGTCGAAGACCGATGAGTCGTGGGCGTCGGTTCTCAAGAGCAGGCCATCGCCCGTCGCGCTGAGTACGGCCGGGTGCTCGGAAAGCTGGCCGCGGCGCACGGGGTCGCGCCGGTAGATGGAGTTGCGGGACCGGAAGCTCTGAACGCTCGAGGAGGTGGTGTTGAGCTCCTGGGCGATCCAGGAGTCCCCCCGGCCCTCGTCTACCCAACGCCGGATCTTGGCGGCGTGCGGCTTTAACGCTACTCTCCTGTTTCCCACGTCCCTCTCCTCCAACCGTACTGAATTCTAGTCTATATGTACCACTTCTGGTTACCCGACGCCACACACGTGTTGTGAGCTTTGTTGTAGTGTATGCGAACTTTGTTCCTTGAACACCGGCGTTTTGGCGGCTGTTTTCAGGACATGAGGCTGGCGGCCATCCAAAGTACGAGGAGCCCGCGGGCGCTCCAGAGGAAGGTGCGGAGCCAGTTAGATAGGACCAGGAATCGGTGGACGGACGTGTCGAAGCCGAGGCCGGGCTCCCTAGCTGCGGCGCCTGGAGCAGCGCGGTGGAGAGCCAGAGGTCAGCGACCAGCGCGAGACCAGTCCATGCCGTAGCAGCCGGGATATTCTGCGGCCGGAATAGGACGGGCAGCAGTGATGTCGCGGCCAGCATCGGCGGGCCGATGGCGAGGGTGGTAAGGCGGGCGTGGGATTCGGAGTAGACAGAGAAAACATCCGTACCCACGTTTCCGAACAGCGGGTAGTGAACGGTCTGGACGAACAAGATGATGCCGGCCATAACCAGCGCCGCCAGGTTGATGGGCAGCACTACCTCCACGGAGAAGCTACGTGACGCGGCCCAGCAGGGCGTCGGCGGCGGCGAGGCCCGAGAGCGCCGCACCTTCTACCTTCGCGGGGCCGAACGCGTCACCGGCGAAGAGGAGCGGCGGATCGTCGCCCGCGACGAGGCACGAATCCTCATGCGGGCTCGTGACCCAACTGTAACGCCAGCGGGCGACGGAAGTCTCAATCACTTTCGCCCCAAGGCCACCTAGCCGCTCTTCGGCGAAGGACAGGACGGCACGGGAAAGGGAATCATCGTCTTCGTCGAAGTGTTCGCGGCTCCACTGCGGGCCTGCGTGGATGGTCATGCCAGGGGCTTCTGAGATACCCTTGCGCTGGTTGTCCGAGATCCAATCCAGAGGCTCGCCCCGAATCTGCATTCCACCCGGCTCCGGTACCGCGCCCGGCCCATCGAGTAACGCCATCACCGCGACGCACGGGTCGTAGGCTATTTCTCGGAGTTGCCGTCCCGCATCCGCCGGCAGCGTGAAGCCGCCCGATTCCACGAGCTCCAGCGACTGCGGCACCGGGGCGGTGAGAAGCAGCGCCGTGCCGTGCACCGTCGTCCCAGATTCGCAGGTCGCTTCCCAGACGCCGTCACGGATTTCGACTCTCACTACCCGTTCGCCAGTTCGTACGTCCAGGCCGCTTGCGAGGTGTTGGGGAATGCTCGTCATACCTTCTGCGCCCCTGTAACGGGGATGGCCGTCTTCGTTCCGTTTTCCTTCAGCGTCCGCGAAGCCGCGGGTCCACTCGCGGACGACGCCATCCTTCCGCCATTCTTCTACGAGGGCTTCGAACCGTTCGCCGCGGACGGTGAAGAATTGGGCGCCGTGGTCGAAAGTTCCGGCGCCGACGCGGCGGGTCGCCATACGTCCGCCGACGCCCCGGTCTTTATCCAGCACCGTTACGCCCCATCCGGCGTTCCGAAGTTCGCGGGCGGCGAGCAGGCCCGAGATACCCGCGCCGGTTATCACGCAGGTTCCGGGTTCTGAGGCCATCCTCTAACCTCTCCCGGCGCGGTGGGGAACGGGTCGGAGCGCCAGGTATCTGTCAACGGCGCCGGACGCCACGCAGACCGGGCTTGCGTTATTCAATGGGGTTTCCCTTTCCGCTTTTCGTGCAGTTCCGACGCCGTAATTATGGATCGGAGGTGGATGTCTACTGTGTGGAAGATCTCGCGCGCATACCCGCCCGCCATCGTCACCGCGACCGGGATGCCACGATCCCGGCATCCACCCAGCACCAACCTGTCCCGCTCGGCGAGCGCCTCTTTGCTTATCGAGAGCCTTCCGAGCCGGTCTCCCTCGAACGGGTCCGCGCCCGCCAGGTAGATGGCAAGGTCTGCGTCCGCCCGATCGAACGCTGCATCCAGCCCGGCTGCCAGGACCTCAAGGAACGCGGTGTCGTCCGCGCCGTCGGGGAGCGGGGCGTCGAGGTCGCTCTGCTCCTTGTCGAAGGGGAAGTTCTTCTCGCCGTGGATGGAGAAGGTGAATATGGAGGGGTCGCCCTGCAGTATCGCTGCCGTCCCGTTCCCCTGATGCACGTCTGTGTCTATGACGACGACGCGTTCGACGTGTCCCCCAGCCTGCATGGCGCGGGCGGCGATGGCGCTATCGTTGAACACGCAGAAGCCCTCGCCCCGGTTCGCGAAGGCGTGATGCGTGCCACCGGCCAGGTTTGCAGCGAAACCTTCCTCCAGTGCGGCGAGGCAGGCGCCGACTGTCCCACCAGAGGCCCGCCGGGAACGTTCGACCATCCGCTCCGACCAAGGGAAGCCGATGAGCCTGACCTCTTTCCGGCCCAGACCTCCGTTCACGACGCGCCGGAGGTAAGCGGCATCGTGGGCGCGCAGGATCTCCTCGTCCGTCACGGCGCGGGGGACCCGCAGGTCACCGTTGTCCGCGATCCCCGACTCCGCTACCCGTTCCCGCAGCATGGAGTACTTGACCATCGGAAACCTGTGGCCTTCAGGCAGCGGCAACACGAAGTGATCGCTGTAGAAAACCTTCATCCGGCCCGTAACCTCACATGTCCGGGCCACACTGCTGCGCCAGGGTAAGAACCTTGCACACGGTGCGCCAGTTGCGGGCCGTGACCGGGATGCCGAGCAGCTTTTCGGCCCCCGCGGCGAGTTTGGAACGCCCGATTCCACCCGGCGCGTGCAGGTAGAAATTTCTGTTCCTCAGGGAGAAGCGTTCGGGATCCCGCCTGATACTTTCCAGGCCTTCCAGATCCGGGTTCTCCGGCGCCGAATCCAGGAAGAGCAGGTGCAGGGTCTTGGGTTCGGATTCTGCTTCCGGGAAAGGATTTGACTCGACCGCGTCTTCGAGTTCTTCAAGCGTCAGCACGAGCACGTGGGGTTCGAACCCGTGACGCCTGCCGATAGCGGTGCGGATTTCATCGGCGAGGAACCTCACATCGGCCTCTTCGATCCGGAAAACTGCGTTCCCGCTCTGGATGTAAGTTTGGACGTTCTTCGCCCCCATGTCCTCGAGCATGGACTTGAGTTCCTGCATCGGCAGAATGTTCTTCCCACCAACGTTAATCCCCCTGAAGAGCGCGATGCGGGTTTCCATCCAACCAATGTATCCTATTGAGTCGGTCCACGGTGCAAGAGATTTCTCCGAATAGACCGTGTGGCCATGATAGCATCGGGCAATTCGGACCATGCGCGAACCGGAACAGGAAAAACTCTTCGAGACGGCCGACAGCATCGAGCCGCCCGAGCCCGGCCTGTACCTGGGCACATCCGGCTGGTCCTACGCCGACTGGGAAGAGACCGTGTATCCCGCTGGCATGCCGGCTGGCGCAAGGCTAGCCGAATACGTCCGCCACTATGCCACCGTCGAGATCGACTCGACCTTCTATGGTACGCCGCGCCGGAGCACCGTCGAGCGTTGGCGCGAGGTCGCGCCCGGGGGTTTTCTGTTCGCCGCCAAGTTCCCCCAGGAGATCACGCACGAGAGGGGCCTCGTGGACTGCGAACAAGCCACGATAGACTTCGTCCGCACGATGGCCGGCCTGGGCGACCGTCTCGGGCCTCTGCTCATCCAGCTTCCACCGTCGTTCGCCGTGGAGGGCATGGACGTGCTGGAGAGGTTCCTCTCGAACCTGCCGGAGGGACCGCGCTATGCCGTAGAGGTGCGCCACCGAAGCTGGATCGACTCCGACCTCCCGGCATTGCTGCGGGAGCACGGCGCGGCGCTTACGCTCGTGGACTACCCCAGGATGCCCCGCCAGGAGGAGGCGACCGCGAATTTCTCTTACATACGCTGGCTCGGGAACCGCAGAGAGTTCCCATCGGGGCACACGGAGGCAAAGCGCGACCGGAGGGATGATCTGCGGTGGTGGTCCCTGCTCGTGGACCGGTTCTTCGAGGAGGGCCGTGAAGTCTTCGCCTACGCCAACAACCATTACGAGAACCACTCGCCGACGACGCTGGCGCGGTTCCTGGAGATCCGGGGCCACCGCTGATGGCCGTGCCCGTCATCTTCAGCACCGGGTCGCTGTATCCGTTTGGTCTGGATCGCGTCTACGGATGGGCTGCGGAAACGGGTTTCGACGGCGTGGAGATCATGATGGACGACCGGTGGGACACCCACCAGGAAACATACCTGAACGAGCTGGCCGGACGGCACGGCATCCCTATCCTGGCGCTGCACCCGCCTATCTATCAGGGGGTGTGGAGGCTCGACCCCGGGGAAACTCTGGTTCGCTCCGCCCGGCTCGCCCAACGTATCGGCGTGCCCGTGGTTGTGGCGCATCCGCCGCCACCAGGACGCCCGCTGGAACGATGGAAAAAAGGAACGCTGCGTGAGGCGCGGGAACAGGGCGTAGTCGTCGCGGTAGAGAACATGCCCCGCGGTAAACCCCATGTTTTCGGGGTACGCTCCCGAACCTGTTACCTGCCAGAGCATCTCGCAACCGTCGGCGACGCGACCCTGGATACCAGCCACATCGGGGCGAGCAAGGTGGATCTCATGCGGGCGCATACTGCCCTGGAGAGCCAACTCCGCCACGTCCATCTCTCCGACTCCAACCTCGAAGCGGGCCGCGACGAACATCGGCTCCCCGGTAAGGGCCGCCTCCCGCTCGAATCGTTCCTCGCCGCGATAGGGAACAGTGATTATCCAGGCGCCGTTAGCCTGGAACTCAAGCCCTGGCCGCTCGGAACGCCGGACCCCGAAGTCATTCTGGAGCGGATGCGCGATGCACTGCGGTTTACACGCGAAGGTTTGGGTGGAGGCTAGAAGAGTACGGACAGCAGATTGCCGTCCGGTGTCGGAGGGGGGACTCGAACCCCCACGTCCTTTAAAGGGACACTAGGCCCTCAACCTAGCGCGTCTACCAATTCCGCCACTCCGACGAAGAGCCGACTGAGTATACGAAACACCCCAGCAAGGGTCAACGTGGGAGAGTTCTCCATCATTCCTTGTGCTAACTTTGCTGCGTGAAAGGAAAATGGACGATCTCCGCAATCTTCGTCGCCTGCGCAGGCGTGTTCGCCGTCGCAGCTCTCCGCAGGAACAAAACTTCTAAGAGGAGGCTCGGGATCGGGCGGAAATGGCCCGCCGGGTTCGCCCACCGGGGAGCATCGGCGCAGGCGCCAGAGAACACTATGGAGGCCTTCCGGCAGGCGGTCGAGGCCGGCGCGGAGGCGCTGGAGATGGACGTACACATGACCCGCGACGGCGAGGTCGTCGTGATGCACGATCACACCGTAGACCGCACCACGGACGGCTCAGGACCGGTGAGCAAGATGTTGCTGCAGGAGATCAAGAAGCTGGATGCCGGATTCCGGTTCTCTCTCGATGACGCAACCTATCCGTACCGAGGGCAGGGCGTGAAGGTTCCCACGCTGGCAGAGGTATTCCGGGAATTCCCGCAGGTCGCGGTGAACTTCGAAATCAAGGAGCGTCAGGCTGGCATCGAAGAAGCCGTGCTGCGCGAAATACGGGCGGCGAGGGCCGAGGAGCGCGTGCTGGTAGCCGCCGAGAAGCACGATATCATGCGGCGGTTCCGAAGGGTGTCTGAGAGGAAGATCCCAACGGCCGCTTCGAGGTTCGAGATCGCGGTTTTCTACACCTTGACGCGGCTGGGGCTGGAGCGCCTGACGTTTCCCGCCTACGCGGCGTTGCAGGTCCCCGTGCGCCACAAGGAACTGGAGATCGCCACACGGCGCTTCATGGACGCGGCGCATTCTCTGGGCGTGCGGGTGGACGTGTGGACGATAGATGATGCGGCCGAGATGAGGTGGCTGCTCGACCTCGGCGCCGACGGCATCATGTCCAACCGTCCAGACTTGCTTGCGCGGGTATTGTGGGAGCGGCGGGGTCAGGCGGCGATCACGAGCGCTGCGGAGATAACTCCAAACAACGCGTAGCCCGACCCCAAAAGCAGGAAGTGTCTGGGATCGCGCTGGGGTGGCACGAGGTAGCGAAGCACGTACCGTTCGAAGGGGAGACGCCGGGCCGCCCTTCTCAGCAGCGCGTTGTACTCTCGGTAGAAAGCCATCATGTGCAGGCCGCCAGCCGCGGTTATCCCGCAGAAAGGCACGGCCCAGAGCTTCGACGGATACAGGCTGATGACGGGCGGGGCGGCGAGGACCAGAAAGAGCCAGAGTACCTGGATACTGATATATGTGAACCAGGCGGTTTTGATACGGTAGCGGTGCGCCATCTCGGGGATGAAATTCTACCCACAGCCGGAACCTGGGGCACGGCAGCCATCCGCCGGAGGTCGCTGTAAACTGAGTGCAATAACGAGTAGACAGGAGAACCATGATCCAGGATTCCATCATCGCCGATCCATCCCTTGCACCCGAAGGAAACAGGAAAATAGACTGGGCTGCCCAGCACTGTCCCGTACTGAACACCATCGCCAAGGAGCAGCTCGCCGATGGATCTCTCAGGGGACGCAAAGTGTCGGTTACCGTGCACCTGGAGGCGAAGACTGCGTACCTGGCGGTTCTGCTGCACGAGGCCGGGGCCGATGTTACGGTGACCGGATCCAACCCCCTCTCCACCCAGGACGCCGTGTGCTCGGCGCTGGTGGAGCGGGGCATCCGGGTGTTCGCCACCCACGACCCGACCGATGAGGACTTCGAGCGCTACATCCACCTATCTTTGCAGATGGAGCCGGAACTCCTCCTGGACGACGGGGCCGAACTGGTCGGTCGCCTCATCACGGATCACCCTGACCTGATAGATAAAGTAGAAGGCGCCACCGAGACCACGACTACGGGCATCTTGAAGGTGAAGGCGATGACCGGCGAGGGGGTGTTGCCTTTCCCCGTGCTCGGCATCAACGAGGCCCGCATGAAGCACCTCTTCGACAACCGCTACGGGACGGGCCACTCATCCATCGTCAGCCTGCTCGCCAACACCAACCTTTTCCTCTCCGGTCAGGTCGTCGTGGTGATGGGGTTCGGGTGGGTGAGCCGGGGCCTCGCCAAATACGCCGCCGGATTCGGGGCGCGGGTCGTGGTGTGCGAGCCCGACCCGGTGAAGCTCCTCGAAGCCTATGCCGAAGGGTACGAGGTGATGAACTCCGCGCAGGCGGCCGAGGTTGGGGACTTCTTCCTCACCGGCACGGGCAACCTGCGGGTGCTGCGCAGCGACCACTTCGACCGCATGAAGAGCGGGGCCATCCTGGCCAACGCGGGCCACTACGACCACGAGTTCGACGTGGCGGCGCTCAGGGAGATGGCGGTCGCAGAGCGCGAGGTACGGGAGAACGTGACGGAGTACGAACTCGAGGACGGGAGAAGGCTGCACGTGATCGCGCGCGGCAGGCTGCTGAATTCCGGCGCCGGGGACGGGCATCCGGTGGAGATCATGGACCTTACGTTCGCGTTGCACGCCCTTGGTATCCACCATCTGGCGAGCCACGCGGGAGACTTCGAGCGCGGCATCCAGCCCCTACCCGAGGAGCTAGATGAGCAGGTGGCGCGCATCAAGCTGCAGACTATGGGCGTCGAGCCGGAGACGCTGACGGAAGAGCAGATCCGCTACCAGCAGAGCTGGCGATGAAGATGGACCCCGATATAGTCTTGGTTAGATAGATGCGCGTGAGTGGCACGACGGGATCTCCGCTCCGCAGGCGTTCGATCTGCGGAACCGTATGACGACCGGGGAGGTTCTCTAGTTTGGCCAGCGTAAGACCGATGCGGGAGGGCGATGTCCGGGTTACCTATGAGATCTCCTCCTTCGCCTTTGCCGAGAGCGATGCGGAGGTATTGAACCGGACGGCGGAGGAGGTCGAGCGGCGCATCGCCCGCTACAGCAACTTCCTGCGGTACGACCCGGACGGATGTTTCGTCGCGGAGGAGAACGGGCGCGTCATCGGGGTGGCGATAGCCCTGCGCCGGGAGGAGCTATGGGTTCACTCGACGTTCGCCGTCGAGGCGGAGGGCCGGGGTTACGGGGTAGGGCGTGATCTGAGGCAGGCGGTCCTGGGCTACGGCGAGGGTTGCGAGGCGGGTATGATCGCCTCCTCCACCCATCCCGCCGCGATGCGGAGCTACGCCAACGCCGGGTTCGTCTTGCATCCTATCTTCACCGCCAAAGGAAAGTTCCGCCGCGAGAGGATTCCGCCCACCCCGAACGTGCGCGAAGGCGGCCTGGACGACCTCGACCTCGCCGCCGACGTGGACCGGCGCCTGCGCGGCGCTTCCCACGGCCCGGATCTGGAGTTCACGCTCGACGGTACGAGAATGCTCGTGGTGGATGGCAGAAGTGGCAGGGGATACGCCGTCTTTCAGGACGGGGGATCTGGCTCCTCGGGGCGACCGGCCGCGAGACGGCGTCGGAACTGCTGTGGGCGTGTCTGGCAGCATCGAGTCCGGAGGTACAGATGCAGGTAAGCTGGCTCACCGCCTCCCAGGACTGGGCCGTGCGCGTGGTCCTCGACGCCGGGCTCGACCTCCACCCTGACGGTCCGATCTGCGTGAAAGGTACCCCCGACCCGTTGACGCCGTACCTTGCGAGCGGGCCGTACCTGTAGCATGCCACGTACCCTCACCATCCGCTATACGGACTTCCGCGAATGTCCCAACTGCGAGGGACGCGGGGACGATGGGACCTCGTGGCGGCCGCTGGCGTGCAAGCGTTGCAAAGGCCGCGGAAAGCTTGTCACCGGCGTGGAGATAGAAGACTCCGAACGCGGGATGCTTCCTGTGTCGGCCTACGACTTCAACGCTTTGGGGGAAGTCTTCCTGCTGGACTTCGACGAGGATGAGGAGATAGAGATCATCCGCCCCGAGGGCTCTTAGGGTCCATGTGGGCCATCATCCTGAGCCCCTGGGCCAGGACAGCCGTGATACCGACCCCGATGAGGTCGTAGATCGCGCCATACTGAAAGTAGGACGGTCTCCCCACGTCGCCCAGCTTATCCCGGTAGGCGGCAGGGTTTGAGATGGCGGCCCAGTCGAAAGCGAGCGGAAATAGCAGCCAGTCTACGTACGTTGCAATTGCGGCCATCGCTATAGCCGCCGGTATGCCCCACCATCCGCCCCGGAAGACCAGGATGCCTGCGAGCGCCAGGAGTACGATCAGGTTGGTCAGCAGAACCAGCGGTTCCGTACCCGCGCCCTTGAACGCGCTCTTGAAAGCAAATACGTTGGCACCAAAACCGAAGATGATGGCGGCAACAGTGCAACCCACGGTGAGCGCCAGCAGGGATTTCGTTTCCTTGCTCACGCGTAGATTATAGCTTCAGGTGTCAGAGATCAGAGTTCAACTGTTAGGTCTTCAAGCTGCGCCGATAGGGGACAGAAGAATCCAAAGAAGTCCCTGGACACCCTGCAGCGTGTTGCGCCGCTGGCATGTAGCTTATCTAGAGGGTGTCTGAGAAGCCTTCACACAACCCACCTTCGCTAGCCTGCTTACCATTAGCCTGATTATTGCTACGTTTACTACATAGATCAGCGCCTCCGGGGTCTCGGCCAAGAACCCATAATCTCGGCTCATCCTACGGTTGCGCAAGATCCACGCGAAGGTTCGCTCGATCACCCACCTTCTTGGCAACACGATGAACCTGGTGGGTAGGGTGGCGGCTCTTCTCCGGGCGGCACCCAAACTCACCTGCGAGGAGGCTTGACGATCTCCAGCGTCCATCCGAGTCGCTCCTTCATCCACTCGCCGATCCGTCGGAGAGGTCGGTTGAGTAGGGGCTTCGAGAGGACATGGCACGAGAGCTCCTTCGCACTTCGGGAGTCGCACCTTGCCGCCACAAGCTACTTCTCAGTTATCCTCTAGGGAAGCCGGTGCGAGATCTCCCGCCTCGACGCTTTTCTGGCGGGTCGGGAACCCGACCCGGATGAAATTACCGTATGGTGGAAGCGGGAGCGCAGAAGAACTCTATTGCGCGTCAGAGGCTACCTCGGCGATAGCCTTCCGCCGCTCGAACACGTCACATCGGTGCGGGGCGTGGTTTTCCGCAACGATGAAGTCCTCGTCATGCGCGATCCAGACGAGGTTTACATGCTACCCGGAGGCCAGCGAGAGGCTGGAGCGCGAGGGCTCGAAGTAGCGGGGTGGGAGGTTGAGGTAGGAAATATGATCGGCTGCACCCGTCTCCATCATCCCGGCCCCAAGCCGCCTGTAGCGTCTCTTCCATATTCAGGTTTCATGCAGATCTTCTTCTTGGCCGGTGCGGCGCGTGCCAGAGGCAAGGTTGCCCGGCGACTATGAGGCCGAAGCCGCATTTCGATCTGTTTCCCGAGCGGGAAGCTTGGATCTCTCGCCGGGCGTCAGGCTGTTTCTGGATACCGCGCTCCGGCTTCGTGGTGGAACAAGCGGCTGAATATGGGATCCCAAGTGGGTTGCAAAAATGTTGGAGAAAACACAATTTTGCCTTTGCAACTGTTTGTGCGGCTGGTAGATTAAACGGCCATGAGCAAGGACACGTCTCCAGAGAACACGGCCCCGATAGTCAGCGGCAGCGCCATAATCTCCGCCGGCGTCGCGTCGGCGGGGGCGGCCACGATCACTTCCCGTTTCGGCGTCGCGGGCACCATGCTCGGGACCGCGCTCGCCGCGATGATAGTTACCGGAAGCGCGGCCATCCTGAAAGCTTACCTGGAGAGCGTGACGGGGAAGATGAGGGGGGTTTCCGGCAGGCTTCGGGCACGTAACAGCCGCAAGGCCCGGCGTTACGCCGAGCCTGATACGGTTCCCGCCCGCCCCGATCTGCGCAACAACTTCGTGGGGCGGATGCGGGCTTCCTTCGGATGGTTCTCGCACCTGTCGAGCTCCAGACGGCGTTCCATCCTGATCAAAGGTCTCCTGGCTGCGGTGGTGGCGTTTATCATCGGGATGGTCCTAATCTACGGCGCGGAACGCCTGATCGGCAACAGCCTCTCGTGCGGTTTCTGGAGCAACTGTCCCTACGGGGCCGAGCCCGGTATACACCCGCTCGGCTACGGCGGCACCGGTGCTGGACCGTCGGTCAAGTTGGGTGGCTCGAACGCAGGGGTAGCCCCCGCTGGTGGCCAGAGTTCGCCGTTCGGCGGCGGCTCTGACCAGCAGAATCAGTTCTTCGGAGGCGGTGGCCAGCAGGAGAACCCATCGTCGGCCGCGCCCGATAGCGAGTCTTCCTCGGCGTCGTCTTCTGCAGAGCCAGATAGCGCATCTTCCTCAGCGTCTGCATCGTCCTCCGCCGAGCCGCAAGGCTCCTCCGCATCGCCCTCTTCCGCGCCACCCAAGTAAGTTACGCCGGGCGAACTATCCTGGACAGGGAGCCACCCCGGTAACCGCATCAACACCGCCCGCGCCGATGGGCGGTAAACTATGCGGGTTTTGATAGACCAGACACACGATGTGGCGGGGAAGCCGGTGCTTCTGCTGGTGCTAGACGGCATCCGGCCGGACGTTTTGCAGGCTGCGATCCGAGACGGCGACGCCCCCAACCTGGGAGCCCTGGCGGAGCGCGGGGAGGCCGTATGGGACGCGGTCTCTGTATTCCCAAGCATCACCCCGGCTGCCACGGCTGCCATCGCCACAGGCGGCGCGCCGGCAGAGACGGGCATCGTGGGGCACGCCTGGTATGATGCGGCCCAGGGCCGCGTGGTCGTCTACGGGGCGATGACGGAGACGGTGATGCTGACCGGGCCCGTCAAAGTCTTCCACAACAACGTGTGGCGCATGAACCGCGACGACCTGCATGCGGCGACGCTCTTCGAGACGCTGCACGAGAGCGGGGTCGATGGGGCGTGCGTGAACTTCCCGATCCGCCGCGGTCCCCACGAGCATCCTGTGAGGATGCGTTCCGTGGAAGGATACGAGAAGGGCAGCCGGTACCTCGGTACCTCCGTAAAGGGGCCCAAGGAATACTACATGGGCGACCTGTTCTACAGCCGTAACACTGGTGCGAACGGCCGCCAGGGGAGGGGCGGTATCCGGCGTTCGGTCGGCATAAACGACGAGTACGCCGCCGAGGTCGGGGCGATGTTCGTGCGGGATCACGTGGCGCCATTCAACCTAGTGTACTTCTTCAAAGGCGACTCCATCGCCCACCATCAGGGTCTCGCGGCGCAGCGCCGGTGGCTGGCGAAAGCCGACGGGTACGTGGGCCGTATCTTCGAGGCCGGCGGCGGTGTGGACCGGGTGCTCGACGACTACGCCGTGCTGGCGCTCTCCGACCACGGCCACGCCCCACTCCACCCCGAGCGCCGCTACGTGGAATTGGGGAGCATCCCCGGCCACAAGGTCTCATCCGGGTCGCGGGCGCGGTTCGGGGCCGGCGTGGATGTGGTGTTGGTTCCGAACGGCCGCTCCGCCCTCCTCTACCTGCGCGACGGCGTGGACCGCGACGTCCTGGTAGAAGGCTTGATCTCCCGCCGCGGCGTGGATCTCGCCGCGTGGACGCAGGGCGGATGGGCCGCGGTCCACAGGAACGGCCGGAAACTGTGGTTCAGGCCGGGCGACGGCCCGGTGGACACCTACGGCGACGCCTGGGAACTCGATGGCGACCCCGGAACGCTTGACCTGGAAGTATCGGGCGGTACGCTTGGCTACGGAGAGTATCCCGATGCGCTGGAGAGACTCTGGGGCTGCCTGCACACCCCGCGCTGCGGGGATGTGGTGCTCTCGGCGACGCCGGGATACACCTTCGGAGAGGTTACCGGGGGATTTCATACGGCCAGCGACCACGGTTCGCTGCACGCCGCCGACTCCGAAGTGTTCGTGCTGGCGAGCGGGGTACCCGCGCCTCGCCGCATCACCGACGTAGCCCCGACCCTGCTAAAGCACTTCGGCGCTGGGAAAGCGGAGGCGGCTGGGCCCAGTGTCCGCTGAACGGGATGCATCCCCCAGAAGTCCCGGCGGCGAGGAACGTCAGGGACTCCGGCCGCGCTACCGGCGGGGCTTCGGGTGCGCCACCTGGGTGAACATGGGGATGCTCGCCTTCTTGGCGGCGGCATTTTTGTTTCCGCTGCCCCTGTGGTGGGCGGGCGACGGGAACATCTTCGGCGAGATACAATTCAGAATATCGCTCTTCGGCCTTGCGTTGCTCGTGCCGGGAATGCTGCTAGGGGCGGCCGTGGGGGCTCGCAGCTACCGGTCTCCGCGCCGGAGGGCTTCGCGGGTCGGGGCGGGAATCGGCGCCCTCGCAAGCTGGACGGGCTTCATACTCATCCTGGCGTGGCTCTCGGGGAGCATCGTCTACGTGTACGCGCCTCTCGCCCTGATCTCCGGTTCGATTGTGTTCTATGCGCTGTACGCCAGGGAACGGACTTTCGAATGGCGGCGGAGTCTCGTGTTGGCCGCGACGGCGGTCTCCGTCGTTCCTGGCATCGTCGTGCTCATCGTCGACGCGAGCGTGCTGGGATCTGTCGGTGGGATATTCGCCGCGGCGGCGGGGGCTTTCGGCGGATGGGTGGCCGGTTTCGGATACGCGAGGACCGGCGGGGACGAGATGATCCCACCCGGATCCACCATCCAGCCCAGAGGACCGAGGCAACCCCGCCGGACGCCGCGTTAACGGCACCGAAGGCCCGGCGCAGTTACGAGCCTTCCAATCGGGGTACATCACTTAAGCAAACTTTGTAATTGAGATGGAGGATAGAACGTGAACCTCGAAAGAATCGCGATCGGCGACGATGCTCCGGAGATGGTCAACATTATGGTGGAGATACCATTGGGCAGCCGCAATAAGTATGAATATGATCCCGATCTCGGCGTGCTGGTCAGGGACCGCGTATTGCCGGGCAACATACGCTTCCCGGCGGACTACGGTTTCATTCCGTCCACGGCCGCCGAAGACGGGGACCCGCTCGATACGATCCTGGCGGCCTACGATCCCGCGTTCCCCGGATGCCTGGTTCGAGGGAGGGTGATCGGGGCGCTCGAGATGGTCGAGGCCGGCGATGTCGAGCGCAATATCTTCGCCGTCCCTGACGATGATCCGCGTTTCGCCAACGTGCGGAACCTCCAGGATCTGCCGGAACAGAACCTGCGGGAACTGGAGCAGTTCTTTACCGCTTTCAGGCGTATGGAGGGGGACGAGGAAGCCAGGGTTCGGGGCTGGCTGGGAGCCGAGGAGGCCCGTGAGGAAATTCGGAGGTCGGCCATCGCTGACTCCGACGGCTCCTGACGAACATACCTCCACATCGGGACAGGGCAATCCCATCCGGGCGATATAATCAGATGGATGTCAGAGAACGGTTACCCCGATAGATCCCACCTCCCAACCTCGCCCGGCGTCTACATCTTCAAGGACGCTGACGACAGGGTCATTTACGTCGGCAAGGCGAAGAACATCCGCAGCCGGGTGGCGAACTACTTCACCCGTTCGGGCGACGGAAGGCCGAAGGTCGCAGAGCTGCGGGAGCGCGTCGAGCAGATAGATTTCATCTCCACCACGAGCGAGACCGAGGCGCTCGTCCTGGAAGCCAACCTCATCAAGCGCCATCGCCCGCGCTTCAACGCTTCGCTCAAGGACGACAAGAGCTACCCGTACATCGTGGTGACGACCGGCGACGAGTATCCGCGCGTCTTCGCCACGCGCTCCTCCCACGACCCGCGCCACCGCTACTTCGGGCCCTTCCCGAGCGCCGGGAGCGTCCATGCCACGCTGGAGGTTCTGAACAAAACCTTCCCGTTCCGCAAGTGCCGGGGGCCGGAACCCGGGAGGCGCAGCGGCGTGCCGTGCCTGAACTACCACATCGGGCGGTCGGCGGCGCCGTGCATCGGGGCGGTCACGAAGGAAGAGTACGATGCGATCATCGCGGACGTCATCTCCTTTCTGGAGGGACGGGTAGACGGCCTGATCCGGGAGCGCGAAGAGAAGATGAAGGCCGCAGCGAGAGACATGGACTTCGAGCGGGCAGCCAAGCTGCGTGACGAGCTTTCCGCGCTCCAGACCGTTCGCGAACGCCAGCGGGCGACCATTGCATCTGAGGATTCCTTCGATGCATTCGGGGCGTTCACCGAGGGCGAAACGGCGTGCGTACAGGTGTTCGCCGTGCGGGACGGTCAGATCTCTGGCCGCGACTCCTTCCTCCTGGATAATTACGGCGAGTCCCGCGCCGAGGACGTGGCCCTCCAGTTCGTGCCCCAGTACTACGGTACGGCCTCCGTCCCGCGCGAGGTCCTCGTCCAGTCCGTCACGCGTGACGACGAACTAGCGATGATCGCCGAACATCTCACGGAACTTCGTGGCTCGCGGGTCGAGGTGCGGCGTCCGCAGCGGGGGGACAAACGCCGCATTCTGGAGATGGCCGAGCGCAACGCGGGCCTCGCGCTGGAGCACGAGCGGGCGCTGGATGAAGCCCGCCGCAATCGGGTCGCCTCCACGCTGGATACGCTGCAGGAGGAGCTTGCGCTGCCTGATCTGCCGGTGCGCATCGAGTGCTACGACATCTCCAACACCATGGGTACCAACTCCGTGGCCTCGATGGTCGTCTTTCAGGGGGGGCGTCCGGCTAAGAGCGAGTACCGCCGCTTTAAGATCCGGACGGTCGAGGGAGCGGACGACTTCGCGAGCATGGCCGAGGTCATCCGGCGCCGGCTGGAGCGGCTCAAGGCCGAAGACGAGAAGTTCACGCCGGCGCCGGATCTGATCCTGCTGGACGGCGGTAAGGGCCAACTCTCCGCCGTGATGCCCGTCGTCCAGGAGATGGGCGTCGGCACCGAACTGCCGGACATACCCTTACGCTCGCTCGCCAAGCGCGACGAAGAAGTCTTCGAACCTGGCCGTCCCGAACCCGTGATCCTGGGCCGCGAATCCCCCGAACTGCATCTCCTGCAGCGCGTCCGCGACGAGGCCCACCGCTTCGCCAACACCTACCACCGACAGCTCCGGGGCAAAGCCATGACAGCCTCCGTCCTCGACGAACTGCCGGGCGTCGGACCCGCGCGCAAGAAGATGCTACTCGAACATTTCGGCACCCCGGAGGCATTCACCAACGCCTCTTTACAGGAGCTGGAAGCCGTACCCGGTATTCCCGGCCGGGTTGCCCGTGAGATCCACGGCCGGTTGCACAGGTAGCGGTGAACAGGTGGAAGATTCGATACTAGAAATCGCCGCCTGTAACCTTTTCGTTAAATATACGGATGTCCGTTGCAACCCGTATTGACCGGTGTTAACGTCCGGCGAGAGCATGAGCCTTTCGCCGCGTGAAAGAGGGGAGGATGCCGCGTGAGCGAGCCCAAGTTCCCGACCGCCGAGTCCCCGCCGAACAAACGGAGCATTGTCATAATCACCGGTCTCTCAGGAGCTGGGAAGACTAATGCCATGCAGGCTTTCGAAGACGCCGGATATTACTGCATAGACAACCTCCCGCCGCGCATGATACCGGCTGTCATGCAACGCGACGGTGAGGAAGGGCCGGACGGGCTCGTGGTGGTGATGGACATTCGCGGGCGGCGGTACTTCGGGGCGGAGCTGGAGCGGAGTTTGGAGGCCGTGGAGCGCGCGGACGGGTGGGAGAAGAAGATCCTGTTCGTCGAGTCCGACGACCGCACGCTCGTGCGCCGTTATCAGGAGAGCCGCAGGCCCCATCCCGCCGCCCGCAACGGCGACGTGCTCGAAGCCATCCGCGCCGAACGCAAGGACCTCTCCACCCTGCGCGAGAAGGCGGACGTCATCGTGGATACCTCCGGGTACTCCGCGCTGGATGCCCGGCGGCGCTTCAAGCGGCTGGTCGAGACGCTTACGGGGCGGTTGACGGTCAGTCTGATCTCCTTCGGCTTCAAACACGGAGCCCCGATGGACGTGGACATGCTGCTCGACGTGCGCTTCCTTCCAAACCCACACTACGACCCCGAATTGCGCTCCCTCACCGGGCACGACGCACCCGTCCGGGAGGCTGTGCTGTCCCATGAAGACACCCAGGCTTTCCTGGAGCGGCTGCGGGACTTCCTCGCCTTTCTCATCCCGCGCTACGCCGAGGAAGGAAAGACCTACTTCACTTTGGGTATCGGTTGTACCGGCGGCCGGCACCGGTCCGTGGTCATCGTCGAGGAACTCGCCCGCCACCTCCGCGAAAATGGTGTCGAAAGCTCTGAGATAGACCTGTTCGTCCGGCACCGCGATATCGAGAACAAATAGCAACGGAAGAGGGATGAGGGTGCAATAATCCGCTCCGACTACCCGAATCTCTGGGGATACCTGAAGGATCTCTACCAGACGCCCGGCGTGACTGAAACCGTATACCTCGACCACATAGAGCGCCACTACTACACCAGCCACGAGAGCGTCAACCCGACAAGAATAGTCCCGAAAGGCCCTATCCTGAACCTCGACGAGTCCCACGACCGCGACTGGCTCGTGGGTTGAGCCGGTATACTCGGCTCTATGGATGGCACGGAAAATTTGCGGGTCGTGGCATTTGGGGGCGGCACAGGGCTGCCGGTGCTGCTCCGGGGCCTGCGCGACAGGGTGGAGGATCTCACAGCGGTGGTCACCGTCGGGGATGACGGGGGCTCCAGTGGCAGGCTGAGGGAGGAACTAGGGGTGGCGCCGCCGGGCGACGTGCGGAACTGCCTGGTGGCGCTCGCCGGGCGCCGGAAGCTAGCCGAAGTCTTCAACTACCGCTTCGAATCCGGCGGAGAGCTTACGGACCACGCGGTCGGCAACCTCATCATCGCGGCCCTCTCAGACATGGCCGGGGGATTCTGCGAGGGCGTGGAGCAGGCCGCCCGCTTTCTGAGGGTGAAAGGCCAGGTCTTCCCGGCGGCCCAGAGGAGCGTGACGCTCGTGATCACACACCCCGACGGCACGGTGACGCGCGGAGAATCTACCCCACGGGACGCTGGTGAACGCGCCTCCTCGGTCGCGGTCGAGCCGGCGGACGTGCCCGCCCCGCCGGGGGTGATCGAAGCCGTCGCAAAGGCTGACGTGGTGGTGCTTGGACCGGGGAGCCTGTTCACCAGCACCATCCCCGCGCTGCTTGGGGGTGGGGTGCGTGACGCCCTGGCCCGGTTCGATGGGCCCGTGGTGTACGCGGCGAACGTCATGACCCAGCCGGGGGAGACAACCGGCTTCTCCGTCTCGGACCATGTGCGGGCGCTCTTGGATCACGGAATACCGAGGGTTACGGATGTGATTTCACACTCCGGCGCATTGCCGGAAGCATTGATCTCGCGCTACCGGGCGGAAGGCGCATTTCCCGCCGTCGTGGACCGCGACGCGCTGGAAGACATGGGCGTCCGGGTGCGGGAATCAGACCTGCTTTCCGGTGACTTCGGGGCCGGCGTGCGCCACGATCCCGCGAAGCTCGTCGAAGCGGTGTGCGACGTTGCCCTCGTTCGCCTCTGAACTGAAACGCGAGCTGGCCTCGCGCGCAGCCACGACTACCCACCGCACCCACAGGCACGAACTCGCCGGTCTAATGGATGCCGCCGGGCAGTGGGATGCTTCCGGCGTCACGTTCTCCACCCGAAACGCCGCTGTCGCCCGCTCCGTGGTGCGGCTGCTGCGTTCCGAGTTCGGGCTCGAATCCCGCCTCTCGCCGGTCGGCCCGGATCGCTTCGGCCGAGCCCGGTACGCGGTGCATGCGGAAGGCAACGCAGTGATCCAGGCTCAGGAAGAACTGCGGGCAGCGCGAGACGGGTTGCGGGGATTTGCCGAGAAGACGGCCTACCTGCGGGGCGCTTTTCAGGGCGCTGGCTCCGTTACCCGTCCGGATAAGGGACATCACTTGGAGATCATGCACCGCGACGAAGCCTTCATCCGGCGTGTCGCAACCCTCGCAAGAGCCCCGCTCGCCGTGACTTTCAGGCGGGGCCGGTGGGTCGCCTACTCCCGCGGTGCCGACGGCGTGACCACCTTCCTCTCCCAGCTCGGTCTGCACGACGCCGTCCTGGAGTACGAGGCCCGCGCCGTCCTCGGCGAGGCAAAGGCAAACGCCAACCGCGTCACTAACTTCGACGCCGCCAATGCCGGACGCACGGCCACAGCCGCGGCCCACCAGCAGGAAGCCCTCGAATCACTCGACCCTGGCGAACTCCCGCAGGCTCTGCGCGAAATGCTCGAACTGCGCCTGGGGTATCCTGATGCCTCGCTAACCGAACTGGCACGCCTCGGAGAACTTTCCAAGAGCGCCGTCAACCACCGGCTGAGAAGGCTCGTCGCCCTTGCTGAAAGTACCGCTGCCCGATGAGCCCGGCGTATTTCCGGGGTGAGCGGATACATGACTTCGAGAACGAGCCATACCTCTACTAATAGCGGTCAGAAACCTGACAATCCCGCCGATTGTTGTAAGCTAGGCGTGTTGGGCACAATAGCCCTGTTGCAAACGTAGACGTGAGGAGAGACAAGTGGCTGTACGAGTAGGTGTGAACGGGTTCGGCAGGATCGGGATGCTGGTGGCGAAGGCCGCGATGAAGCGCGGAGACATCGAGATCGTGGCCGCCAACGACCTGATGCCCTTCGAGTCCCTGGCGAACCTCTTCAAGCACGACTCCACCCACGGCATCTGGGACGAGGACGTGTCTTTCGACGGCAACATCCTGCGAATCGGCGACCGGGAGATCAAGACGTTCTCCGAGCGCGACCCGAAGAATATCCCCTGGGGCGACGTTGGCGCGGATATCGTGGTCGAGTCCAGCGGCGTATTCACCAACCGCGACGCCGCTGCGGCCCACCTCGAAGGCGGCGCGAAGAAAGTCGTGATCTCCGCCCCCGCCAAGGGCGCGGATGCCACCTTCGTCTACAAGGTGAACCACGAGTCCTACAACCCGGACCAGCACCAGGTAGTCTCCAACGCCTCCTGCACGACCAACTGCATCATCCCAATGGTGAAAGTATTGCAGGAGAACTTCGGCATCGAGTCCGGCTACATGACCACCGTGCACGCCTTCACCAACGACCAGAGCCTGCTGGACGCTGCGCACAAGGACCCGCGCCGGGCCAGGAGCGCACCGAGGAACATCGTGCCGACCTCAACGGGCGCGGCGCGGACGGCCGGTGTGATCTACCCGGAGCTTCAGGGCAAGGTGGATGGCATGTCCATGCGCGTGCCCGTGGCTGATGGCTCCATCACGGACTTCGTGGCCCAGGTCTCCCGCGACACCTCAGTGGATGAGATAAACAGTGCATTCAAGGACGCTTCGGGCGGTGACCTGAACGGCGTACTCCAGTATTCCGAGGCCCCGCTCGTCTCTCAGGACATCGTCGGCAACGATCACTCGTGCATCTTCGACTCGGGGCTCACCATGTCCAACGGCCGCACCGTCAAGGTCTTCGGCTGGTACGACAACGAGTGGGGCTACTCGGTGCGCACCTGCGATATCACCTCCTACATCGGCGAGAGGCTGTAGGAAAGCTGCAATACCCAGGCAGGTTTGCACGTGGGGGCCGGGAGCCGTATTTGGGGTTCCCGGCCTCGACTCTCGCCGGAGGCAAGGAAACACTACGTAACGGAGCACTGAAATGAACAAGAAGAGCGTCAGGGATCTGGACGTACAGGGCAAGCGGGTGCTGGTGCGGATGGATTTCAACGTGCCGGTCAAGGATGGACGGGTGACCGATGACACGCGCATCCGGCGGGCTTTGCCGACCATCAGATATCTGCTCTCCGAGGGGGCGCGTCCGATCCTGATCTCACACCTCGGACGTCCCAAGGGCGAGCCGGATCCGAAATACACCATGAACCCGGTGGCCCACCGTCTGGGCGAGCTGCTGAATCAGCAGGTTATGAAACTGGACACGTCGGTCGGTGACGAGGTCGACCAAGAGCTGGAGAAGTGGGACGGACGGGGTGTCGTGTTGCTGGAGAACTCCCGCTTCTACGCCGGTGAGACGAGGAACGATCCCGATCTCGCGCGGCAACTCGCGGATCTCGCGGACCTCTACGTAAACGACGCATTCGGGGCGGCTCACCGGGCGCACGCCACGACGGTCGGGGTGGCCGAGTTGCTCCCTGCCGCAGCGGGTTTGCTTATGCAGGAAGAGATCGATTACCTCGAAACCGTCCTCAGCGACCCGGAGCGGCCGTTCGTCGCCATCCTCGGTGGGGCGAAGGTTTCGGACAAGCTCGGGGTGATAGAGAGCCTGCTGGGCAAGGCCGACCGGCTCCTGATCGGGGGCGCCATGTGCTTCACGTTTTTCAAGGCGAAGGGCTACGAGGTTGGAACATCGCTCGTCGAGGACGATTACCTGGAAGAGGCGAAGCGCCTGATGAAAGAGGCCGGCGATCGGCTGGTCCTACCCATCGATGTGGTCGTCGCGGGCAGAATGGAGGAAGGCGCGGAGGGCCGGGCCGTCGAGGTGAACCGCATCCCATCCGGCATGATGGGCCTCGACGTGAGCCTCGGAACCGTCGGCCTGTTCCGAGGGTACATCGAGGAGGCAAAGACCATCTTCTGGAACGGCCCTATGGGCGTATTCGAGATAGACGCTTTTGCCGGCGGAACTGAGGGCGTCGCGAAGGCCGTTGCCGGGAGCGACGCCACGAGCGTTATCGGCGGCGGGGACTCGGTAGCCGCCGTGAGGAAGCTCGGCCTCGAAGACGAGATGAGCTTCATCTCCACCGGCGGCGGCGCTTCACTGGAGTACGTAGAGGGCAAGGAGCTGCCTGGCGTGGCGGTCCTGCCGGACAGGGAGGGGTAGCAGATGGTGGAGGAAACACGCCGCCCGATGATGGCGGCCAACTGGAAGATGAACAAGACCGTGCGCGAGGCGCAGGAGTACACGGCCGCGCTCCTGCCGCGGGCCGCCGACGCCGAAGGGGTGGACGTGGCCGTCTTCGCGCCGTTCACCTGCCTGCCGGAGGTCGCCAGGATGGCGGAGGACTCTGATGTCCTCGCCGGGGCGCAGAACTTCTACTTCGAGGACTCAGGGGCTTTCACGGGTGAGGTCTCAGCGCCTATGCTCCAGGACATCGGAGCCGGGACCGTGATCGTGGGCCACTCCGAACGCCGCGAGGTCTTCGGGGAGGACGATGATATGGTCGCCCGCAAGGCCGCCAAAGCGGTGGAAGCCGGGTTGCTCCCGGTCGTGTGCATCGGGGAAACCAAGGAGGAGCGGGACTCAGGCGGCATGTGGGACAAAGTCTCCGGGCAGGTTCGGCGGGTGGTTAAGGAACTCGATGATGATGAGGGCGGGCATCGAATCGTATTCGCTTACGAGCCGATATGGGCCATCGGTACTGGTGATACGGCCACTCCGGAGGATGCCCAGGACGCCATCGGCCGCATTCGGGAGTTGCTTGCGGAGGTCCGGGATCAGGAGTTCGCGGACGCCATTCGCATCCTGTACGGCGGTTCCATGAAGCCGGACAACGTGGCAGACATTATGGCCCAGCAAGACGTGGACGGCGGCCTCGTCGGCGGGGCGAGCCTGGATGTGGAGTCGTTCGAGCAGTTGATCTCGGCCGCGGCGGAGAGCCGCTCTTGATGGAGCTACCGGGAGCGGTGTGGTAAATTAACCGGCATGGTTTACGTACTGGCGTTCTTGCACACGATATTCTGCGTGGCCTTGATCGGCATGATCCTGCTCCATTCAGGCAAGGGCGGGGGCCTCTCGTCCTCGCTCGGCGGCGGGATGGGCGGCGCTTTCTCGGGCACCACGGTCATGGAGAAGAACCTGACCCGCCTCACCATCATAGTGGTCGGGCTCTTTGCCCTGACGAGCGTGCTGCTCGTTTTCTTCGGGTAGCGACTCAGGCCACGGACACAGAATCTGGCACGAAAGGCCCAGCCGCCTGATGCCAGAAAAGAAGGACCCGCCCGGGGAGGATGGGGAGAACGGGCGAGCCCTGTATCGAATTATACACCCGGATGCGGAATCCAAAGGGTGTGATCCGTCACACAGGTTGGTACCGAATACCTGGGCAGATCTTCGCCCCGATATGCGGTTTTCTGGGCGTGTAGTTCAGAGTTCTGATACGGCCTTGACGATAAGCCCTGTGGTGTTTTAGCATCGTGGTCTGGCGCGAACTCGCATCTAGAGCGGTGGAGGGACCTGGCCCATTGAAACCGCGGCAACCCACGGGGAGTTTATCCCCGCAAGGTGCCAATTCCAGCAGGCGGTCATCTCCGGCCTGGAAGATGTGGAGAGAGGTGGGCAGCCTCTTCTGCGAGCGGGTTGCGCGGCTGGGCGGATGTCATGGCGAGCTTCGGGATATCTGCCGTGAGGCGTAGAACCCGGCGAGATAGAGGGAGGCTGCATTACTACTGAGTATGACACTAGACCCGGGGGCCGCGGCTAGTCAGGCCCCGGCCCCGTCGGGCAAGCTCCACCGCCGTATAGGCTATTTCGAGCCGGAACTCGGCGGCTTTCTGCCGGAAGTCACGCTCGCCTACGAAACGTGGGGCGACTTGAACTCCGCCCGTGATAACGCTGTCCTTATCGTCCACGCCCTCACCGGTGATTCGCACGCCGCCGGAGACCCATCGGCCGGATACAAGCGTGGCGGGTGGTGGGACCCCGTGGTCGGGCCAGGGCGCATGATAGACACCGATGAATACTTCGTGATCTGCTCCAACGTTCTCGGCGGATGCTCCGGCAGCACCGGCCCCGCCTCCACCAACCCGCAGACGGAACAACCATACGGGATGGATTTCCCACTCATCACCATCCGCGACATGGTGCGGGTGCAGAAGCGGCTGCTCGACGACCTTGGCGTGAAAAGTTTGAACCTCGTGATCGGGGGTTCCATCGGCGGCCAGCAGGCGCTGGAATGGGCGGTCGAGTTCCCGGACTTCGTGGAGCGGGCTGTGCCGGTGGCGGCGACGGGGGCGCTCGGGCCGCAGGGGATCGCGATGAGCGAGATCGGGCGCCGCGCCATCCTCGCAGACCCGGACTGGCAGGATGGTGGCTACTACGGCACGGGCCGTAGCCCGGACGCCGGGCTGGCCATCGCCCGCATGGCCGGCATGATAACCTACCAGAGCGCGGCCGGTCAGTGGGAACGTTTTGGACGGCGTCCCGCGCAGCGGCCAGCCCTGCACCGGGAGATCGGCGGGCGCTTCGAGGTCGAGAGCTACCTTCACTACCAGGGCCGGGAACTCACCACCCGGTTCGACGCGAACTCGTACCTTTACCTTTCACGGGCTATGGACCTCTACGACGTGGCCGCGGGGTACGATTCACCGGAAGAGGCGTACTCGCACATCGAGGCGGAGACGCTGTTCGTCGGGATCTCCAGCGACTGGCTGTTTCCTGCCACGGAGGTCAGGGCGACGGCGGAAGCCGCCAGGGCGGCCGGTGCGAACGCGCGGTATGTGGAGATAGAATCCAACAACGGGCACGACGCTTTTCTGAAAGACTGGGCAGAACTAAGGAGGGCCGTCGGGCCCTTCCTCAGAGACAAGGAGGAGAACGTATGACCGACACCGCAGACCAGCAGCAGGAGCGAGAGTACGGGTTCGACACCCTCGCCCTGCACGGCGGGCAGGAAGTAGACTCGGCGACCACGGCGCGGGCCGTCCCCATCTACCAGTCCACGTCCTACGTGTTCAACGATACGGATCACGCCGCAAACCTGTTCTCGCTGAGCGAGTTCGGCAACATCTACACCCGCATCATGAACCCGACGACGGACGTGTTCGAGAAGCGGATGGCCGCGCTCGAAGGCGGCGTCGGGGCGCTCGGGACGGCCTCTGGGCAGGCGGCGGAGACGCTGGCGATCCTGAACATCGCGGGGGCGGGGGATGAGATCGTCTCCTCCGCCGGCCTCTATGGAGGGACGTACAACCTCTTCCATTACACGCTACCCAAGATCGGGATAGACGTTAAGTTCGTGGACGACGCCAACCCGGAGGCTTTCCGCGGGGCCATCACGGACAAGACCAAAGCCCTCTACGCCGAGACCGTTGGCAACCCCGCACTGAACACGCTGGACACAGAGGCCGTCGCGGACATCGCGCACGAGGCCGGAATCCCGCTCATCGTGGACAACACGCTGCCTTCTCCGTACCTGATCCAACCTCTCAAGCACGGGGCTGACATCGTGGTTCACTCGGCGACCAAGTTCATCGGCGGGCACGGGACGAGCATCGGCGGCGTGATCGTGGATGGAGGCAAGTTCCCGTGGGACAACGGCAAGTTCCCGGAGTTCACCGAACCAGACCCGTCGTACCACGGGCTGGAGATCTACCCGACGCTCGGCGAGCTTTCCTACATCCTCAAGGCTCGCGTGCAGATGCTCCGGGACTACGGCCCGGCCCAGAGCCCGTTCAACAGCTTCCTGTTCCTGCAAGGGCTGGAAACGCTGCACCTGCGGATGGAGCGGCATTCTCAGAACGCGATGGCCGTCGCCGAGTTCCTGCAGGGCCACGACCGGGTCAACTGGGTGAACTATCCGGGGCTCCCTAACCATCCCTCGCACGATCTGGCGCAGAAGTACCATCGGGACAGGCTCTACGGCGCCATACTCGGCTTCGGCATAGATGGCGGCCTGGAGGCTGGTAAGCAGTTCATAGACCGGCTGCAGTTGCACAGCCTGCTGGCAAACGTCGGCGACGCCAAGAGCCTGGTCATCCATCCGGCCTCCACGACGCACTCCCAGCTCTCGGCTGACGAGCAGAAGGCTACCGGCGTCACGGACGACTATGTACGCCTGAGCGTCGGGCTGGAGTCCATAGACGATATCCTTTATGACCTGGATCAGGCACTGAGCGGAGCGTGAAGTAGTTGGAGCAACCCCTAGTCATAAAGTTCGGCGGCACTTCGGTCGGCGGCGGTGCACAGTTCATCCGCGCCGCCGCCATCGCCGCAGACGCTGCCCGCGAAAGGCCGCTGGCCGTCGTCGTCTCGGCGATGAGCGGCGTCACGGATACCCTGCTCGGCTTCGCCCGCAACACGTTCGGCATACTCGATAGCGGGCGTTCATCAACGGTACAGATTGGGGATGCTGTAGCAGAACTGCGCCGGTCGCTGGCGGATCGTCATCTCGAAGCCGCCAGGGATGCGGTTTCGGAAGAATATCTGCCCGGGGTCGAGGAACGGTTGGATCTCGTACTCGACCGATTGGTCGAGGCCGTCGAGACTCCGGCGGTGAACCCTGCGGCCAGGAAAGCCAGGATCGCGGTCTTCGGGGAGCGGCTCTCATCGGTGATACTGGCCGGCGCCATCAGCAGTCGGGGAGTACCCGCAGCCGTCGTGGCCGAAGACCCGATAGCCACGGGTCCCGCGTTCTCCGCCTCCGAGGTGGAGCCCGGACGGACCCGCGAGCAGTGTGAGCGGTACGTCGCCCCGATGCTCGATGAGGGGATCGTGGCCGTGGTGCCCGGATACGTCGGGCGCTCGCCAGAGGGTTTGCCGACAACGCTCGGACGTGGCGGTTCGGACTTGTCGGCGACGGTGCTCGGCCGGGCACTCGGCTCTGAAGAGGTCTGGATCATGTCCGACGTGGACGGCGTGCTGGACGCCGATCCGCGCCTGGTTCCCGACGCGGCCCTGCTACCCCAACTCTCTTACCGCGAAGCAGGGGATTTCGCGTCTCTAGGCGCGAAGGTTCTGCATCCCAAGACCATGGAGCCTGCTTCGGAGGCAGACATTGAGGTCCACGTAAGGAACACGTTCGCCCCGGATCGTCCCGGAACCCGCGTCGCGGACATCGAGGAGGGGCCGGGCGTGCGCTGCGTGGCGTTGCGCCGGAACTTCGCCGTGGAGCTTCCCTGCGTATCGCGGCGGCATCGCAAAGAGGCGGCGGCCGTGATCGGCATCGGACAGCCCGGCGAGAAAGACCTCGCGCGCGGGCGGCGGAGCCTTCGGAAGGCCGGCATCGAGGCCGTGCATTCCGGCATCGCGCCCGCCGGGCTCGTCTTCGTGGTGTTTGAGGAAGCCGCAGACGAGGCGCTGCGCGTGCTGCACGGGTCGGTGCTCACGGCCCAAACCGCCGCCGGGGAGGTGGCGTGAGGCGGCTGGAGATCGTCCAGATCGGGCTTGGCCACGTCGGCAGGGCCGTGGCCCAGATCGTGCTCGAAGAACGCAAACGCTGGCTGGAGGAAGACGGCCTCTCGGTCGGCTACCGGGCCGTCTCTGACACCTCGGGGGCGCTTGTTGGCGAGGAGCTTCTACCGCAGGCGCTTCGTCTCAAGGAGGAGGGCGGCAGGCTCTCCGAACTCGGGACCGAGCCGATCGAGGATGTGCTTCTGTCGGAACCGGCGCCGGGAACAACCCGCGTGGTCGTGGACGTTGCGGTGCATGGCGGCACTTTCGACCTGGACCTGATCGGCATCCAGAACGGCTCGTACCTGGTGCTGTCGAACAAGGGGCCGCTCTCCGGGAGCACGGAGCAGTACGAGAAGCTGGTACGCATGATCCCGGACAGGCTCTGGCACGAGGCAACCGTGGGGGCCGGGATGCCGCTCATCTCCACCATCGGCGGCCTGATCGAAACCGGCGATGAGATACTCGAGATTCAGGCCAGCCCGAGCGGAACTCTAGGTTTCGTGATGAGCGCTGTCGAGGAGGGCAAGTCGTTCTCCGAGGCGGTGAAAGAGGCTGTGGCGCTCCACTACGCGGAGCCAGATCCGCGCGACGACCTCTCCGGGCTGGACGTGGCGCGGAAGGCGATCATCCTGGCGCGAATGATGGGCCGCACCATCGAACCGGAGGAGATCCCATACCAGTCTCTCGTCCCGAAGAGCCTCGAAGACGTGTCCCAGGATGAGTTCATGCGGCGTCTCCCGGAGGCCGACGACGAGTTCGCTGCCCGCCTGCTCGCCGTGGAGGAGCATCACATGCTGCGCTACCTGGCCCGCATACCGCAGGAAGGCCCGGTGACGGTCGGGTTGCAGAACACGCCGGTGGAGAGCCCGTTCGGCCCGATCAGCGGTCCCGAGAACGTCTTCGATATCCGCACGCGCCGCTACTCGGACGTTACCCTCACCATACGCGGCCCGGGCGCCGGCCCGGAGCGCACCGCGAGCGGAGTCGTCTGGGACATCCTCGACATCGCGAAGACCCTGGGAGACGATGGGAAGGACGGCTGACATGGGCGATGGATATACCGTTGCAGTAGTGGGAGCAGGTCTGGTCGGAGAGAAACTAGTCTCCGAGTTACGGCGGCGGAACTTCCCGACGAAGGAGGTTCGTGTGCTCGCCCGAACGGCCCGCACGGCGACGCTCGCCGGGGAGGAGTTCGAGGTTGGCGTAGCTGAACCTGACGCCTTCGAGGGCGTAGATTTCGCGTTCTTCGCCGGGACGGAGGGCGAGAAGGGCGCAGCGGTACAGCTCGCGCAGGAAGCCATCAGCCGGGGCGCGGTCGTCATAGACAACGGCAGCGATTTCCGGCTGGACCCGGACGTGCCGCTCGTGGTTCCCGAGGTCAACGCGGATGCGCTGGAGAACCACAAAGGCCTCATCGCCAACGCGAATTGCTCCACGATCACCATGCTGCTTCCGCTCGCGCCCCTGATCCGGACCTTCGGAGTCCAGAAGGTCGTCGTCTCCACTTACCAGGCTGTATCCGGCTCCGGCAGGGAGGGCGTCGAGGCGTTGGAGGATGGGCGCGAGGGCGTGTATCCGAGGCCAATAGCGGGGAACGCGATACCCCTGATCGGGGGCATGGGAGACGACGGCCACACGACCGAAGAACGCAAGATGCGGCTGGAGTCGCGCAAGATACTCGGTATGCCGGACCTCGAAGTCTTCGCAACCGCCGTCCGCATCCCAGTCCACACCGCACACTCCGAGAGCGTTTACATCGAAACAGAGCGTGAAGCGTCGCTGGATGAGGTAGTCGAAATACTTCGGGCCGCGCCGGGTGTCGCGTTCTCGGACGGTACCGACGACTTCCCAACGCCGCTGGAGGCCGCCGGAGACTCGAACACCTACGTCGGCCGGGTGCGCGTGGAGGGGAACGCACTGCAGTTCTGGGTAGTTTCGGACAACCTGCTCAAGGGCGCCGCCACGAACGCCGTCCAGATCGCGGAGTCTCTCGTCGGGGCACGGGTCTAGCGTTACGAAATCGGGTTGCCCGGCTTCGAAATACGCTGCGCTACCGAGGAGGACTTGCCCCTGGGCCTGGCACATCACCCGGGCGGACAAAATATCTCATCTGACAGAGACATCGGCGTTTGAAACGTATGAACTTCTCCTGCGCGAGTTACCCGCGGTTCGGGCGTGAATCGGACGCTGCGCTGTACCGAGCGTCGCTAACTCGCTACACTTTAGTATGAGGTGGCTATACGAGAGGAGAAGCGGATGTCCGAAGCGGGAGAGGAGCGAAGGTCTCTTTGGACCGGGCTGTTTGACAGTTCCAGAGGGTCGGAGCGGGAACGGCGGGCCCTGGAGTACATAGTGCATCGCATGAAAGAGGACGCACGGTTGCATGATGTGGTCGAAGAAGAGTACGTTCGCCGCAACCTTACCCAGGCGCAGATAGAAGATATCGTCAGCAACCCCAGGATCATCGAGTCGGTCCACGAACGGCTGCACGAGGCGTTCAGCTCCGGCGAACTGGACCCGGATCCCCGCCCAGAGTAGCCCCGCCCGGTATCCGGGCCCGGCCTCGGGTTGTATAATTTCCGGGTTGCGAGCTTTCATACCCCCGGGAGGGCGGATGCCGATCTACGAGTACAAGTGCGAAAATGGACACCTCTTCGACGTGATGCAGAAGATCTCCGAAGATCCCCTCACGGCCTGCGTCGAGTGCGGCGAGCCGGTGAGGAAGGTGCTGCACCCGGTCAACATCGCGTTCAAAGGCTCAGGTTTCTACTCCACAGACTACAAGAACGGCAGCCGCTCCGAAAAGTCCGAACCTTCTAGCAGCGCCACCGGAAACGGCGACTCATCCAGCAAGGGCTCCTCCGAGAAGAGCGGTGAGAAGAAGACTGAATCCTCCGCCGGGAAGACCGCGAAGAAACAGGATTGAAGTTGTCACCGAGGATCGAGACGCGCCAGGAAATCAGCAGCGGGGGGATCACATCCCGCCTGATGCGGACGGCCGTGCTCGGCGTTACCCTACTCTTCGTCCTCGCCGCCCTCCTGGTCTCCTCTGCGCTCGTGGTCTACACGGCCTGGCTCCACCACCTGAGCGAAGGGGCCTTCGCCCTGCTCTTCGCCGTCCTCTCGGCCCAGATCGCCCTGAACTGGATGCTCTGGCGAGACGACAAGGATGAGTAGGTCTTAGGCGTCAGCTTTTGGCGCTCGATTGAACCTCCTCTGAAGCATAAACTTCGACCCCAATGGCTGCGTCAACTCTCCGAAAATGCTCTTCGGCTGCGGTCACGTTGCCTGTCTCTTGCCTGAAACCTTTTTGCGAAAAGTCCTGCAAATTAAACCTCAACTTTTGGTCTAGGGGGTAGACAAGCCTCTCCCCGCTCTCGTATAGTGGCGCGTGTCCGGGATGGACGGGAGAACGGGCTTCTGGCGGCGTCGCCTTTCTGGTGCGTCGCCGGGGGTTTTCGAATTAACAGGGATAAGGGGGAGAGTTTGACGGCCACGCCATTCGCGCATTTGCACTGCCATTCGGAGTATTCGATGCTCGACGGGGCGAGCCGGATTCGGGATTTGATCTCTTTCGCCAAAGATCAGAACATGCCGGGTCTGGCGCTCACGGACCACGGCGTTATGTACGGCGCCGTAAAGTTCTACAAGGAAGCCACGGCCGCCGGCATAAAACCCTTGATGGGCTGCGAGGTCTACGTCACCGCCGACCGCCACGACCGCAGCCGCGCACCCTACTACCATCTGACCCTGATCGCGCGCACCCCCGAAGGCTACAAGAACCTGATGAAGCTCTCCACGTGCGGATTCCTCGAAGGCTTCTACTACAAGCCCCGCGTGGATATGGAGATGCTCCACAAACTCGGCAAGGGCATCATCTGCCTCTCGGGTTGCCTCTCGGCCGAGATACCGACCCGCATCCTCGAAGGCCGGCCGGCCGCGGCGCGGGAGCGGCTCCTGGAGTACGCGGAGATCTTCGACGCCGTATATCTGGAGATGCAGGATCACCTGCAGATCCCCGAGCAGAAGCGGGTGAACCAGGGCATCCTGCGGCTTCATCGGGACACGGGTATTGATCTCGTCGCAACCAACGACTCGCATTACACAACCAGGGCCGACGCGAAGATGCACGACGTTCTGCTGTGCATCGGGACCGGCAAGTTCATGAGCGACCCGAACCGCATGAAGTTCACCGGCGAGGAGTTCTACGTCAAGGATGTGGAGGAGATGACCCGGCTCTTCCCGGACCAGCCTGAAGCCCTGGAGAATACCCTGAAGGTCGTGGAGACCGTCGAGGACATCGGGATGGAGCTTGGCAAGACGAGGTTGCCCAACTTCCCGAAGCCGCAGGGGTACACGGCGGACGCGTATTTGCGGGAGCAGTGCGAGCGTGGGCTCGCCATGCGGTACGGGGAGCGGGCGAAGAGCCCGGAGGTGCGGCAGCGGCTGGACTTCGAGCTGGCGACCATAGGCAAGATGGGGTTCGCGGACTACTTTCTGATCGTCTGGGACTTCGTGAAGTATGCGAAGGACAGAAAGATCGCAGTCGGTCCCGGACGCGGCTCGGCAGCGGGCTCCATCGTCGCGTACGCGCTGGAGATCACAGACCTCGACCCGCTGCAGTACTCGCTGCTCTTCGAGCGGTTCCTGAACCCCGACCGCATCAACATGCCGGACGTGGACATAGACTTCTCCGTCTCCGGCCGGGCCGATGTGATGCGCTACGTGACCGAGAAGTACGGCGGCCACGAGCACGTGGCCCAGATCATCACCTTCGGGACCATCGGCGCGAAGGCTGCGATCAGGGACTCCGGTCGCATCTTCCAGTATCCCTACTCCGACACGGACAAGCTCGCCAAGTTCATCCCCGAGAAGCCGGTCGGCACCACGCTGCGCGACGTGCTCACGCCGGGCGAGGACGGGGCGTATGTGGCGGGGGAGAAGCATCCCGGCGCAGCGCGAGACATCATGGAGTTTGTGAAGCGAAACGAGGCCGGCAAGCAGGTCCTCGACACCGCTTTCGAGATAGAAGGCTTTGCCCGCCATGCTGGAACGCATGCCGCGGGAGTTGTGATCTCCGAGGAGCCGCTCACGGATATCGTGCCGCTGCAGCGCGTGGCCCGCGACGAGAATTCCGTTATGGTCCAGCATCCCATGAGCGACGTGGAGGCGTTGGGCCTGCTCAAGGTGGACTTCCTGGGATTGAGGAACCTCGACGTGATCGAGGAGACGCTGGCTACCATCCGCGAGGCGACGGGCGAGGAGGTAGATATCCGGGACATCCCTCTGGACGACGAGAAGACGCTGAAGCTCTTCGCCAGGGGCGACACCTTCGGGGTGTTCCAGTTTGAATCGAGCGGGATGCAGCGCATGCTCCAGGAGGTTCGGCCTGACCGCTTCGACGACCTCGTCGCCCTGAACGCCCTGTACCGCCCCGGCCCGATGGACTACATCCCGACGTTCAGGAGGGGCAAGCACAACCCGGAGGGTGTGGAGTACCTCGACGAACGCCTCAAGCCGATCCTGGAGCCGACCTACGGCGTCGCGGCCTACCAGGAGCAACTCATGGAGATCAGCAAGTCGTTGGGAGGCTTTACCCCCGGCGAGGCGGACACGCTCCGCAAGGCCATCGGCAAGAAGAACGTCAAGCTGCTGGCACCACTCAAGGACAAGTTCACCGAAGGCTGCGAAGAGAACCGGGTCGCGCCGCACGTGGCCGAGGAACTCTGGAACTGGATGGAGAAAGCGGGGGGCTACTCGTTCAACAAGAGCCACTCCGCCTGCTACTCGTTCCTGGCCTTCCAGACCGCATACCTCAAGGCGCACTACCCCGAGGCGTACATGGCGGCCCTGATGAGCAGCGTGATGAATACCAAGGACCGCGTGCCCCAGTACGTGGCCGAGGCGCGGGCCATGAAGATAGAGGTGCTGCCGCCTGACGTGAACGAGTCGGGGCGGCGCTTCACAGTAGTGGGTGAGACGATCCGGTTCGGGCTCTCGGCGGTCAAGAACGTCGGGGAGAACACGGTCGAGGCGATCATCGCAGCCAGGGAGGAGGGCGGACCATTCACCGACGTGTTCGACTTCTGCGAGCGGGTTGATCCGAAAACGTACAACAAGCGCACGCTCGAATCGCTCATCAAATGCGGCGCCTTCGACAATGGCGGCCCGTCGCGGGCCGCCATGCTGGCGGTCCACGCCAAGGCGGTGGAGCGTGCGGCCCGGAGCCTGAAGGACGCTAACGAAGATCAGTTCTCGATGTTCGCCGCCGAGGAGATAGCGCCCCCGAAACCCGCCATCCCGAACATAGAGGACGACCGCCGCGAGAGGCTGGAGTGGGAGAAAGAGGCCCTGGGCCTCTTCGTCTCGGACCATCCGCTCAGGCCCGTGATGTACAAGCTCAGCAAGCACGTCAACACGACGGTCTCGGACCTCGACGGCTGCCGCGACGGTGCGGTGGTGTGGGTCGGGGGGCTCGCGACGAGCGTGCGCGTCAACACCACGCGCAAGGGCGACAACATGGGGATGCTCCAGCTCGACGACATGCGGGGGCTGGCGGAGGTGATCGTATTTCCCAGGGTCTACGCGGGTTGCGCCGATTGCGTGCGCGAGGACGCCGTCCTCAAGGTCAAGGGCCGCGTAGAGCGCAAAGAGGGCATCCCGCGCGTGGTGGCGCTTGAGATGGAGGAGCTGCACCTGGAGCCAGGACCGGACCCGATCTACCTGGACGCCGCCTCGTTCGTTGGTCTCCCGCAAGGCGAAGCGTCGCGGGCCTTCGAGCTGCTCGGCCGGTATCCGGGGGAGAGCCCGGTGTTACTGTATTCCGTGGAGGACGGGTTGGAGGAGCGTATTTGCGCCGTCGATGACTCCTCCGACTTTCACGCGGAGCTAAAGCAGATTCTGGGTGCGAAATGCATCTCCTATGCTTCTCAGATTACGCCGGTCGCCACGGTTGAGCCGGAGATGGAGCAGGTCTCATAGCTTCCCGCCCGCGAAGCATTAGTCTCTCGGGAGTGTTGTGACCGGCGGCTGTTACGAGCTAGGATGTAGAAGGCGAATTTTTCAGTTCGAAGGGTCTAAACTTCCACCCAAGCAGGAAAGGGAACTTTGGCAATCCGTGTTCCAACAGACGAAGAGTATGCGGCTTACGATGGAGCTCATTGTTTTCGTTTATGGCATGGGTTGGGTGAATAGTGGCGGTGTCCTGGCTGCGCAAGGTCGAAGCGGGAGATTCTGAGATGGACACGCAGGTATCGAAACAAAGATCCCGAGACAGGAAAATATAGAGAGCAGTATTGGGAATAGATGGCAGGGCAGCACGGCCACCACGGTCACGGCGCAGATGCTTTTGGTTCCGACGGACGTTTCCCCAGACGGTAGTATGCGATCAATGCAAAGCCGCTGACGGTAGAGCCAAGCGCCTGTTGGGTCTGCCTAGTGGGTTTCCTTTTCGCCGGAAGAGATCCGGCAGTTCGTTACGGCAAGGGCTCACGGGAACCATGAGGTGGATCTGGTGGTAGCTCTCCGAATTTACGAGAAGTTCGTAATTTATGGATATTGGCTGCTAAATTAGATAGGCGACGCGCAGCGTGACCGACCATCAAGGAGTGTGGTTCTATGACCGAGACGGTAAACGACAGGATCGTGTTCACGCGCGGCGTTCCGCCGCCCGAGGCGTTCCCGACGGACGAGTTGAGCGAGTGCTTCGACGCGGCGATCAAGAACGACACGGCCGTCGTCTTGCAGTACGGCCAGCAGCCGGGATACGCGCCGCTTCGCGCAGAGTTGGCGAAAGAGTACAACGTCTCTGACGATGAAATCCTGATCGGCAACGGTTCGTTGCAGTTGCAGGATCTCGTTTCGGCGCAACTCGTTCGGGAAGGCGCTGCGGTGTTCACGGAGCAGCCGAGCTACGACCGGGCGATCAAAACGTTTCGCCGTCGCGGCGCCCGCGTCATCGGCATCCCGCTCGAAGAAGGCGGCATCAGCGTTGATCGTCTGGTGGCGGCGCTGGAGCGTGAGGTTCCTGCCTTCCTGTATCTCGTTCCAGACTTCCAGAACCCGGCGGGCGCGACGCTCTCGCTAGAGAAGCGGCGGCGGGTAGTGGAGCTTGCGGACCAGTACGGATTCTGGGTGATAGAGGACATCCCTTACCGCAAGCTGCGTTACAGGGATGAGGATCTGCCGATGCTGAGGGAGATAGATCCGACGCACGTCATCACCATGAGCTCGTTCAGCAAGCTCCTCAGCCCCGGCATCAGGGTCGGGTTCATGCTCGCGCCTTCAGCCCTGATCCGGGACGTGACCACCCTCGGGGAGAACACGTACCTCTCACCCGTCCTCCCAACCCAGGCCGCCGTTGCGGAGTATCTGAAACGCGGCTGGCTCGCCCCGAACGTCGAACGTCTCAAGAATCTGTACCGTCCCCGCTGGGAGGCGATGGCCGGGGCTGTGGAGAGCGAGTTGCCGGACGCGCAGGCTTTCATCCCGGAGGGCGGGTTCTTCGTGAGCGTGATGCTCCCCGAGGAAGCGAATACGGAGAACCTGATCGGCCGCGCCAAAGACGCGAACCTCGTGCTCACACCCGGTTCAGCGTTCTTCGCCGACCCCGACGACGGTGACGCTCCGCTCGGAGATCGCTTCGTGCGGCTGCCGTTCTGCGCCGTTACAGAAGACCAGATCCGGGAGGGCGTGAGACGGCTGGCCAGCCTGGTCTAGATCCACGAATCGGGGTGATAAAATCCAGATATGGCTGAGAAAATACAGAGAACAGAAGAGGAATGGCAGACTCAACTAACGTCCGAGCAGTACCGCGTGGCCCGTATGAAGGGCACCGAACGCGCCTTCACCGGTGAGTACTGGGACAACAAGGAGGAAGGCGTCTACCGCTGCGTAGGCTGCGGCACGCCGCTCTTCAGCTCCGAGACCAAGTACGATTCCGGCACCGGCTGGCCGAGCTTTTGGGAGCCGGTTGACGAGGCAAACGTTGAGACCGAAGAGGACCGCACGCTGTTCATGAAGCGCACCGAGGTTCACTGCGCCGTCTGCGGCTCCCATCAGGGGCACGTCTTCGACGACGGCCCAGCCCCCACGGGCCAGCGTTACTGCATCAACTCCGCCGCGCTGAAGTTCGACCCGAAGTAGCGGAGCATTCGCGCTCGGCCTCCGGGTCGGGCGAGGATTGGAACGGCTCTTACCCGGTCCTGGTCACAGCGCTCTCCTCGTTGCGCCCGGCCTCCGGGTCGGGCGAGGATTGGAACTCCTCTTCCAACTGTGAGATCCGCGAGCGCAGATAGTTGCGCCCGGCCTCCGGGTCGGGCGAGGATTGGAACAGCACCAGGGCCAGAGCCGCAATCTCCGCATCCCGGTTGCGCCCGGCCTCCGGGTCGGGCGAGGATTGGAACCAGATGTGAACGAAGCCACGCTTCAGCCATTCCCGGTTGCGCCCGGCCTCCGCGTGGTTACGATTGGCCGTAGAGATCGCTGAACTTCTCATTCAGGTAGCGCAGGTATGGTCCGGCCTCCGGTAACCTACCCGTTGCGCGTTCGATAAGGTCTTCGGGCTCGTATTTCTTGCCGTGGCGGTGGACGTTCTCCCGCATCCATCCGAGAAGGCTACCGAACCCGCCGCGCTCCATCTGCTCCGGTATCTCGGGGTGGGCTTCCAGCGCCGCGTTGAAGAGCTGGACGGAGAGGATGTTCCCGATGGTGTAGGTTGGGAAGTAGCCGAAGTACCCGATGGCCCAGTGAGAGTCTTGCAGGACGCCGTCTGCGTCCGTTCGCGGGGTGATGGCGAGGTGCTCCTCCATCTTCGCGTTCCAGGCGTCGGGGAGATCGGCGACGGAGAGGGAACCTTCGATCAGGGCTACCTCAAGCTCGAAGCGTAGCGCGACGTGCAGGTTGTACGTCAGCTCGTCAGCCTCGACCCGGATCTCCGATGGCCGCGCCGCGTTCACCGCCTGATAGAACGCTTCCAGGTCTGTTGAACCGAGAGCCTCAGGAAAAGCCTTCTGCAATCGGGGATAGAAGTAACTCCAGAACGTAATGGAGCGGCCGACGACGTTCTCCCACAGGCGCGACTGCGATTCGTGAACGCCAAGGGACGCGCCGCCCGCAAGCGGCGTGCGGGAGTACGCGGAGTCGATTCCCTGCTCGTACAGGGCGTGGCCCGTTTCGTGCATTGTGGCGAAGAGGGCGGGGGAGAGCCAGCCCGGGTCGAAGCGGATAGTGATTCGCACGTCGCCGGGACCGCCGAAGTTGATGCAGAACGGATGGACGGCCCTGTCCTGCCTTCCCCGGCCCCAGTCGTACCCGAAGGAAGAGGAGATCATCCTTCCGAACGCCTCCTGCTTCCCCTCGTCGAACGGCCCGAAGAGTGGAGCTTCCCTGCCGTCTTCGGCATGGGCGGAGACGGCATGCACCATGTCTGCCGTTCCATGCTTCAGCTCGTCGAACATGGTCTCGATCCTGGTCTTCCGTGCACCGGGCTCGTAGCGGTCGAGGAGGGCGTCGTACGGGTGATCTTCGTATCCCAGATGCTCCGCGGCTTCGCGCTGGAGGGCCACGATCTTCTCCAGATGGGGGGCGAACATCGCGAAATCGGAGGTGGCGCGGGCCTGCTCCCAGGTTGGTTCAGCGAGCGCGGTGGCGCGGGAGATGTCCGCTACCAGGCGTGAAGGCAGCCTGGTTGCACGTTCGTGCTTCCGGCGGGCCACGCGGACGATGGCCGCCGCTTCCGTTTCCGGTTCGGGCTCACCAGCGGCGTCCAGGAGGCGAGCAATTTCGCCGGAGGCAAGCATCTCATGCGAGAGACGGTTGAGGGTGGCCTGCTGCTCGGACCTTCCCGCGACGCCACCGGCCGGCATGTACGTCTGCTGGTCCCACAAAAGCACGGAGGCGGCGGATTTCAGATCAGAGATGGTAGCCAGGCGCTCTTTCAGGAGATAAAGCTGTTCACTCTGGGCGGAAGGCATGAGAGCATACTAGCATTGTGCCAGGGGCTGGCGGTGGCCTTGTCCATTTCAGGGCATGCCAACCGGCCAGCCTGGGTAGAACGGTCAGACGTGAACGCGTGTAAGGGGCAGTGAGACGTGAGGAAGAGGGCGAAGGGACTGCTGGCGTTGGGAGGCGGGGCCGCTGCTCTGGGGGTACTGCGGCAGATGATGAAGGTCCGTCCCAGGTACGAGCCTTGGGAGAGGCCGCCGTACAGGGATTTCCCCAACCGCGTCCTGATACTCGGCGGCGGATTTGCGGGATACACGGCAGCCAAGGAGTTGTGCCGCCGCACCAAACACCGCGACGACGTGGGAGTTATGCTCATCTCCCGCGAGAACTTCTTCACCTTCTGGCCGATGGTGGCCGCCGTGGTGAGTAGCGACATCGAAACCAGAAACGTCGCCCAGCCGTTGCGGCGGGCCTTGATCTCGATGGGCGCCAGCTTCCGGCGGGCCGAAGTCGAGAGCTTAGACCTGGAGGAGCAGACCGTCACCGCCGACGGACAAAGGTTCCCGTACGACCACCTGATCGTTGCGCTTGGCAGCGAGCCGGCGTACTTCGGCATCCCCGGAGTTCAGAAACACGCCATCAGCATGACGAGCATCGGCACGGCCGAGCGGATTCGCAACCGCGTCATCGAGCGCTACGAGGAGACGACCCTCGCCCGGGGCGAGGTGCCCGACTCCAAGCTCACCTTCGTCGTGATAGGCGGCGGCGCGACCGGGGTCGAGACGGCGTCCGAGTTGCACGAGCTGGTCCACGGCGTACTCAGACCCGACTACCCGAACATCAACCCGCACCGCGTCAGGATCGTGCTGGTCGACAGGAACGAGCAGGTTCTCAAGGAGCTGGACCCCGCGCTGCGCCGCACGGCCCGCAAGAAGCTGGCCGACCTCCAGATAGACGTGATCAACCGCGTAAAGGCGAAGGAGATCACCGCAAACAAGGTCGTACTCGATGACGGGCACGAGATACAGACGGAGAACGCCATCTGGACAGCCGGCGCCCGCGCGAGTGAGAAGCTCGACGACTTCGACCTGCCGCGCGACGACCGGAAGGGCCTGATCGTGGACCCAACCATGCGCGTCAAGGGGCACGATAACGTGTGGGGCATCGGGGACTGCGCGGCCAATGTGGACAAGAACGGCAGCCCCATCCCGCCAAACGCCCAGGCCGCAACCCAGCAGGGCAAGGCCGTAGCCAAGAACGTCCTCGGGGCCATAGACGGCCAGGAGCCGAAACCCTTCCACTATAAGCCGCTCGGGCAGCTCGTGGAGATGGGGAGCCGGTTCGCCGTCAACGAAGTCCTCGGCGTAAGGTTCTCCGGCCTGATCGCCGCCCTATTCTGGCGGCTCACCTATCTGTACAAGCTGGAGAGCCCCCAGAGCCGCGCCCGCATCGCGGCGGACTGGATCCTCGACATGTTCTTCTCCCCGGCCGTCACCCAGATCCGGGAGCGGGAGTAGCGGCGGGCTGACGAGAAGATAAGGGAGAGCGAAGAGAGATTCCGCACCACCTTCGATCGGGCCGCCGTCGGAATAGCCCACGTCTCCCTGGAAGGGCGCTGGCTAAAGGTCAACCGAAAGCTCTGCGAGATCGTCGGCTACGCTCGCGAGGAACTGCTGGAGAAGACCCTCCAGGACATAACCCACACAGACGATCTCCAGAACGACCTCGACCGTCTCCGGCGGATGCTGTCAGGCGAGATAGATGCTTACTCTATCGAGAAGCGTTACATCAGGAAAGACTACTCTCTGGTCTGGGGCAGCCTGAGGGTGTCTCTGGTGCGCGATGCCGCCGGCGAGCCATCCTATTTCATCTCGGTGGTCGAGAACATCACCGGACGCAAGCAGGCGGAGGAGCTTCTCCGCTCGCTCACGTCCCGGGAGGTCGATGTTCTGCGGCTGCTCGCGGAGGGTCGAACGAACCGCGAGATCTCGCGCAAGCTGTCCTTCAGCGTGGGCACGGTCAAGAAACACGTGCAACACCTTATCGCCAAGCTGCATGTGTCTGACCGCACCCGGGCCGCCGTGAAAGCCGTCGAGCTCGGTCTCATAGACTACGAATCGTAGAGTTGGCGCCTCGTTGCCATGTTCTCCCGGCATCCGTACTATTACCGACCGTGGGCTACAACCTCCGACTCACCGTATCCTGTCCGGACAGGAAGGGCCTCATTGCCGCCCTCTCGTCGTTCATCGCCATGCACGACGGCAACATCCTCTCCGCCGACCAGTACGTGAGCGACGGGCAGACCTTCTTTATGCGCCTGGAGATCGAAGGCCAGGGGTTCGGCCTGGAGCGCGGGGAGTTCGACGCCGCCTTCGCTCCCCTGGCGCGCCGTCACGCGATGGACTGGCGGACCAGCTACACCGATACCCCGAAGCGGATGGCGATCCTGGTCTCCCGCTACGATCACTGCCTGATAGACCTCCTCTGGCGGTGGGACGCTGGGGAACTCGATGCCTACATCCCGCTCGTCATCTCCAACCACCCCGACCTCGCCCCGCGTGTAGAGGCTTACGATATCCCGTTCCACCACCTGCCGGTGACGAAGGCTAACAAGGCGGAGCAGGAGGCTGAGGTTCTGGATCTCCTCTCCGAACACGGGGTAGATGTGGTCGTGCTCGCCCGGTACATGCAGATATTGGGACCGGAATTCGTCGCCGCCTACCCCGAGGGGATCATCAACATACACCACTCTTTCCTGCCGGCCTTCGTCGGGGCGGATCCGTACCGCCGGGCGCACGAGCGGGGCGTGAAGACCATCGGGGCGACCGCTCACTACGTCACCAAGGAGCTGGACGCAGGCCCCATCATCCACCAGGACGTCGCCCACGTCACCCACAGGGCCACCGTCGAGGATCTCGTCCGCCTGGGCCGTGAAGTCGAGCGCCGCGTTCTGGCCCGCGCCGTCCGCTGGCACCTCGAGGACCGCATTTTGGTAGACGGTGCCCGCACTGTAGTGTTCGAATAGCCGGAGCGCCAGAGATCCCGCGTCCGCCTGACCAGAATCGAGAACCGTAAAATCCCGGTCCATCGGTTAAGATAGCTCTTCGTATGGATCGGCTACCGACCAGAAAGTTCACCACCACGCCCGGGACCAGGGACATCCTGCCGCCGGAGTCCACCCGTCTCCTGAATGTGCAGGACCGGGTGAGGGAGCGGTTCCGCATGTTCGGGTTCCGCGAGGTCGTGACGCCCGCGCTGGAGTACGCGGAAGTTCTCGAAGAACCGAAGCTCAGGGACGCTTCGTTCAAGCTCTTCGACCCGGACAACCAGATGCTCCTGCTGCGGCCCGAGATGACCACGCCTATAGCCCGCCTCGCCGCCCAGAGCCTCGCCGGAAGCCCGCCCCCGTACAGGCTCTCGTACGCCCTGCCGGTCTACAGGAGATCCAGCGTCGGCCACGGCCAGAGCGCCGAGTTCCACCAGGCCGGCGTGGAGGTCGTTGGTTCCGCGAGCTCGGCCGAGGACGCAGGGACCATCGCCCTGCTCGTGGACGTGCTCCATGCCTTCGGCCTGCGTGCCCCGGACGACTTCGCCGTGGTGCTGGGCCAGTCCGCCTTCTATGGAGGGTTCCTCAGGCACGCCGCCCCGGAGGCCGCGCCGCATCTGATCTCCGCGCTCGCTGCCAAAGACCTCGTACGGGTGGACGAGCTGGCGCGTGATCTCCCGTCCAGTATCGGTGAGGCCGTCAGGGAGATACCGCGCCTCGTCGGCCCCGCCGATGACGGGTCGATACTGGATGAGGCGGCTAGATATACGGCGGGGGATGAGGCTGCCGCCGCCCTGCTGAACCTGCGGGAGATACTGGCCCATCTCGATGCGTACGGACGCCTCGGGGCCACGATACTGGACCTCGGCCTGATCGGCCGCCGCGACTACTACACCGGCGCGGTCTACGAAGTCTATGCCTCCGGCCTCGGGTTCACCGTCGCCAACGGCGGACGCTACGACGACCTGCTCCATCGCTTCGGGAAAGACCTCCCGGCAACAGGCTTCGCCATCTCCTTGGAACGCCTGATCTCCGTCCTCCCGCACGAGCAAACCGCGCCCCTGCTCGTGCTCGTCGGTGAATCCATCGAAGCCACGCGAGCCGCGAATGGTCTTCGTTCGTACGGTGTGCCGGTGCTGCAACTCGCCGAAGACGCTTCGCCGGAAGATGCGTCTAGGTACGCCCGCTCCGTCGGCGCGGGCTGGGTCTGCTATCCGGCCGGCCCCAATAGCCTGAAGCTCACCCCCTCGGGGCCGGAAGGCGAGTTCTTCGTGACCACACCCGAGGGCGCTGCCGGGGAGGTGCTGCGGTGAGCGGGCTTCGGGTCGCCGTGCCCAAGGGAGCCATCTTCGAGGACGCGCTGCACGCGCTCGGGGGCGCTGGTCTTCCCGTCAGTGTGCTGCGGGAGAACGGCCGCAGGCTCATCTACGAATCCAATGGGACGGAGTTCATCGTGAGCCGGCCCTCCGATGTGCCGGTCTTCGTGGAACATGGGGCTGCGGACGTGGGCATCGTGGGCAAGGACGTGCTGGAGGAGCAGGAGCCGAACGTGGTCGAGCTTCGCGATCTCGGTACGGGGGCGTGCCGCATGATCCTGGCCGCCGCAGCGGCGAGAGCCGCAGAGGTCGAGGAGGCCATAGACCGGGCCGAAGTCGTGCGGGTGGCGACGAAATTTCCGCGCACGGCCAGGCGTTACTTCGAGGGAAGGGGACGGCAGGCGGAGGTCATAGCGCTCCACGGCTCCATCGAGCTCGCGCCGCTCGTCGGGCTCTCAGAGTGCATCGTGGATCTGACCGCCACAGGCACGACACTGCGAGAGAACGACCTCGTCGTCCTGGATGAGATCTCCACCTCGACGGCGCGCGTCGTCGCCAACCGCGGCGCGTACCGCCTGAAGAACCGCGAGGTTTCACGGCTGCTGCAAGCCATGAGTTCAGAAGGAGCCGTCCGTGGTTAGAAAACTCGACGCCAGCGACTCAAGGCCGGAGGAGATAGTCAGAGAGCTTCGCCGTCCTGGCGGCTTTCTGTCGAAGGAGATCCGGGACGCTGCAAGGAGCATCGTCGAAGAAGTGCGCAAGCGGGGCGATGACGCCGTCATCGAGTACACCGAGCGTTTCGACGGGGTACGGCCCGATCCGATGCGCGTGCCCGCGGACGAAATAGTGTGGGCCCGCGAGTCGCTGACACAAGAGCTTGAGGAGAGCTTCCGGTTCGCCATCGAAAACGTGCGTGTGTTCCACAAGCGGGAGATGGATCGCTCGTGGGAACTCTCCCGCAACGGGGCAACGACGGGACAGCGGGTGCGCCCGCTCAGGCGTACTGGTATCTATGTCCCCGGAGGACACGGAGCATATCCGAGCACCCTGATGATGGCCGCGGTCCCCGCAATAGTGGCCGGTGTCGAGGAGATCTGCGTCTGCGCCCCGCCGGGACGGGACAGTCGGGTTAGTGAGTGGGTGCTCGCCGTCGCGGGCCTGCTCGGAATAGACGAGGTTCATGCAGTCGGGGGAGCCCAGGCCGTTGCGGCGATGGCGTTCGGGACCGAGAGCATCGCCCCGGTCAACAAGGTTGTTGGTCCGGGCAACTACTACGTGACGGCGGCCAAGCTGGAGGTCTTCGGCGTCGTGGGGATAGACGCGCCGCAAGGGCCGAGCGAGGTCGTCGTGATCGCGGACTCCGGGGCCTTCCCCGAGCGCGTCGCCCGCGACCTCATGGCCCAGGCCGAACACCTCTCCGGGGCGTCGGCCATTCTTCTATCTACCAGCGCGGAGTTGATCGAGAGCGTAGAGCCGCTACTTTCAGGAGATCCAGCGGATCTCATTACGCTGGTGCGGGTGCGGGATCTTTCGCAGGCAGCCGAACTCTCCAACCACTACGCACCGGAACACGCGCACGTGATCTCCGAGGACCACGAGGCCGTGTTGAATGATCTGCGGGAAGTCGGCATGGTCGCCGTCGGTGACATGAGCCCGGTCGCGTTGGGTGACTACGCCGCCGGACCATCTCACGCTTTGCCCACGGGTGGAGCGGCGGCGTGGGCTTCCGCCCTCGGCACGCATGATTTCCTCGTCCGCACCAACTACATCAATTTCACGGCGGGGGCGCTGGAGGAGATCGGGCCGCACGTGGAGCGGCTCGCCCGCCTAGAGGGCTTCGAGAATCACGCCGAGAGCGTCGCCGTTCGACGGCGCGTGGACTGACGGAGGATCAAATGCCACGTACCGGAAAAGCGGAACGCAAGACGGGCGAGACATTCGTGCGGGTGCGCCTGGATCTCGATGGCGAGGGTGCGGCCGAAGTCTCGACGGGCGTCGGGTTCTTCGACCACATACTGCACCTCCTGGCCCATCACTCGGGGATGGACCTGGCGGTAGAGGCCGAGGGGGACACGTGGGTTGACGACCATCACACCGTCGAGGACGCCGGTCTCGTCATCGGGCGGGCTTTTGATGAGGCGCTAGGTGATCGCTCGGGCATCATGCGCTTCGCCGACGCGGGCGCGCCGCTCATCGAAGCCATGTCTACCGTCGTCGTTGATCTCGGCGGGCGCTCGCACCTCACCTGCAACCTCGGGCCGATGCCGGAGAAGATCGGGACGTTCGACGTTGAGCTTTTCCCCGAGTTCCTGCGCGCCTTTACCCAGTACGGCCGCTTCACCCTCCACCTGAACTGCCACTACGGCGAGAACGCCCACCACAAGATCGAGTCCGGAGTTAAGGCGATGGCCGTCGCGTTGCGGGCCGCCATTACCCCGAGGAACAGCGGCAGCGCATCCACGAAGGGGGTCATAGATTGAACGTCGCCGTGGTCGATTACGATGCGGGCAACACCCTCTCCGTCACGCGCGCGCTGGAGAAGGTCGGGGCGAAGGTGGATCTCACCTCCGACCCGGAGCGGGTGGTGAAGGCGGACGCTGTCGTGCTGCCAGGCGTTGGGGCCTTCGGAGACTGCATGTCGAAGCTGGAAGAGCGAGGGATGGACGTGGCGTGCCGGGAGGTCTTCGGAGCCGGGACGCCCTTTCTGGGGGTGTGCGTTGGCCTGCAGGTGCTGTTCGAGGGTTCCGAGGAGTCGCCGGGGGTAAAGGGGATCGGCATTCTGCCTGGGACCGTGAGGCGTTTCCGCGTTGGGGAGTTGAAAGTGCCGCACATGGGATGGAACGGGCTGGAGGTACGGCGGGGGCATCCCGTCCTCGAAGGCGCTGACGGCGAGGCTTTCTACTTCGTGCATTCCTACTATCCGGAGCCTGAGTCGGCGGAGGATCTCATAGGCGTCTCCGACTACGGCGGTCCGTTCTGCGCCGCGGCCGGCCGGGACAATCTGGTCGCCGTCCAGTTCCACCCCGAGAAGAGCAGCCGGGCCGGCCTCCGACTGTACGAGAATTTCCTGTCTTGGGCGAAGGAGTAGAGAAGATTCTGGATGAACCCTCGCGAACGTTCCTGAGCGGAACCCGCGTCCGGTTGCGCCCGCTGGAGCGCGACGACCTGCCGCGGTACAGGGATTTGTTCTCCGACCCCGAGGTCAACCTCTCCTTCGGAGGTCTCGGCGTGCCGGACAGCCTGTCGAAGGTCCAGCGCCGTTACGACTCGGGGGAGTTCGAAGTCACGGATCGCAACCTCCACCTCGTGGTCGAGGCCGAAGGTGAGATCATCGGCCAGGTTTCCCTCAGGAACGATGAGAACCTGCCAAGCCGGTCGGCCACCTTCGGCATTCTGATCGGAGCCGGCTACCTCAACCGGGGATACGGCACCGAGGCGAGCACAGCTTTGTTGAATTACGCTTTCGCCGTGCTCGGATACCACAAGATCAACCTGGATCTGTTCGAGTACAACATCCGCGCTCTGGCCATGTACGAGAAGCTCGGTTTCGTGCACGAGGGCCGCCGGCGGGAGAACCACTGGTCCAGGGGGCGCTTCTGGGACGACATCCTGATGGGTGTAACGGCCGAAGAGTGGTGGGCGAAACACGGCCCATCGCCGCAGCCCGAAACAACGGGGGAGAGGGAATGAGGGAATTCACGGTCTTCCCGGCGATAGACCTGCGTGGCGGCCGGTGCGTGCGGCTGCGCCAGGGAGATTTCGACCGGCAGAAGGAGTACGACGCAGATCCTGTTGGCAGGGCGCTGGAGTGGGAGCGCCAGGGTGCGAAGGCCATCCACGTCGTTGACCTGGATGGGGCGAAGGAGGGACGGCCCGTACAACTCGATGTGATCCGGAGCATCGCATACGCTGTTAACATCCCCGTGCAGGCCGGAGGTGGCGTTCGTACGCTAGCGGATCTGCGTTCGTTGCGGGCGGCCGGTGCATTGAGGGTGGTGATCGGAACCGCCGCGGTGGGGGATCGCGATCTCCGGCGGCGGGCATTGGAGGAGCTAAACGGCTCCCTCGTCGTCGCAGTGGATGCCAGGGACAGCGTGGTCGCGACACACGGCTGGCTGGAGTCGAGCGGTATTGCGGTGCTGGACATCGCGGCGGAGCTTGCGGCTGACGGGGTGGGTTCGGTGCTGTACACGGACGTTGTCAGGGACGGCATGGATTCTGGGGCGGCGCTGGAGGATACCGCCGCCGTCGCCTGCCACATTCCGACCATAGCGAGTGGCGGGGTGCGTGGAGCGGAAGACGTGAGGGACTTCTCGCGCACGGATGGGGTCGTAGGCGTGATCGTGGGCACGGCCCTCTACGAAGGCCGCGTGACGCTGGAAGAGTTGCTGCAAGTGGCTGACCGCGCCTGAAGTCGCCGGATTCCCGACTCCGTGCTTGAAAATTAGTACTTTCGGGGGATACGCGGGGGCCTTTCCGAGTATAGGCTTCTTTCGTCGGTAAACGGACGTCTCTCCAGGAGGCTTCCTTCGGGAAAAGGTCGCGGATGGAGCGTAGAGCATTCCTGCCGCTGGTGTTGGAGTCGGGCGCGGCCTTCGTGGCCGGCGGTCCGGTATTCGCGTCGAAGGCGACCTCGAATACTGTGGGCAGCGACATTCTCCGGGATGCCAGAGATGCCGGCATTGTGACCAGTAGAGCCGGTGACAGCTTATTGTACGGTCCAAAGGCAACCGAACCGTGACCGCCGGGGCGAGCAGGATTCCACACTCGAGGATCTCAGCAACCCGTGAAGCTCGCCCCGGCCATCCGACCGGGGCGCTTTCCTGCTAACCGGATTTCATGCGGAGGGCGGATTTCCCATATTCGAGAATTTTTGGTGTCCGAGATCCAAAAAAGCGGGCTTTACGTAAACGTAACGAAAGTATTTCAATTGAAAGAAAAGGTGGTAGGCATGATAGAAGTTTGCGTGGAGGTCAGCGTCAACGGCGTACCGCTGCGGCTCTCGGTTCGAGCCGCCAGCATCCGGCGGGCCATCGAGGTAGTTCAGGCCCGGTACTCGTACGGTGACATTCGGGTGGTGTTCCCGATCCAGCCCGACTCGTTCTTCTCCAAGAAGGCGGGCTTCCGGGCAGAGCGGATGGCACTCGAGTGTATGGGGGTGGCTGCGTGAAGTCCGGCGGCGAGGTTCTGAAGTGTAGCCGCTACCTGAGGATGGCCAAGCCTTGGAGACGGACGAAGCAGCACCGTTCCCCTGTCATATTTCGAGTCGTCCGGTCTTCGAGTCGCCCTCCTCGTACTTGACGGACTGAATCGTTCGCCAGGCGAACTTGGCGAGCGTCTCTTCTGTCGGACGAGCATCGAGTCCCGCCGCTGCTATCACCTCCCTGGCCGCCTCGACCGCCGCATCCAGGCTCGCGTTGATCTCGTAGGCCCGCGCCGCCTGGTACTCTATTCTGAGCGTCCGTCCCGGCGTTCCATCTCCACCTTCGACGGAAAATACCATTTCATATTCTTCGGTGCGGCTCTCAAAATCTCCGACGCGTCGCGCCTCACAGGTTAGTTCGGGCATGCTGGCATCCTAGCATCGGACTCGCGGTGATGCCCGGACTTATGGTGGCCTCCATCGGACGCTCCCGCTGCGGTAGACTGGTGCGGGAGCCGTGAACAACTTCTTTGAAACGGGCAAAAAGGGCAAGAAGGCCCGCAAGCGACGCATCGGTCTGATCGGGTGGGCGATACGGATAGTCTTCAACCTGGCTCTGATCCTGGTGGTGGGCGTTCTGATCTTCGCCACGGGGTTGTATTTCCATGTGATCCGGGAGTACGAGGGCCGACTGGACAGCCGCTACCCGGTACTCCCGCAGGATTCCTCCGTCTACGATGCGGAGGGGAACAAGATCGGCGAATTTAACGTTCTGGAGAGCCGCAAGACCCTGGGCCCTAACGAATTCGGAGATAACCTCCCGAGGGCCGTGGTGGCGGTTGAGGACCGGCGCTTCTACGAGCATCTGGGCTTCGACCCCGAGGGCGTCAGCCGGGCCGCGTGGGCCGACCTGCGAGCCCTGGAGGTGCAGGAGGGCGGTTCCACCATCACCGAGCAACTCATGAAGAACCTGTACATCCCGCGGGCCAAGCGCATCGAGGTCTCGTTCTGGCGGCGCTTCACCCAGGCCGCCCTCGCTTTCGCCTACGAGCAAAAGCACACCAAAAAGGAGATCCTGACAACCTACCTGAACACCGTCTACTTCGGCAACGGGGCCTACGGGGCCGAGACGGCGGCGCACCGCTACTTCGGCAAGAGCGCCAGGGACCTCACCCTCTCGGAGGCCGCCGCTCTCGCCGGTTTCCTCGATGCCCCCTCCACGTACTACACGGGTGGCAGGACGGTGGGCACGGAGAACGCGACGACGAGCAGGGACAGCGTCCTGCACCAGATGCACGATCAGGGCATGATCTCTCGGTCAGAAATGCAGAAGGCCATAGACACGCCGCTCCGGTTCGATCCCGAGTTGCCCCCCGTGCACCCGGAGTACGAGCCGTTCATCGAGAAGGTGCGGCGGGATGTGATCGAAGAGCTCGGACCCAGGGCCCTGGAGCGAGGCGGGCTCCAGATCCGTACCACCCTGGACCCGGATATGCAACGCGAGGCCATCGCCGCGAAGAACCAGGTTCTGGATGAGCCCGATGACCCGTCGGCGGCCGTGGTCTCCGTAGAGCCGCAGAGCGGGGCCATCAGGGCGATTGCGGGCCAGGCGGGAGACTTCAACCTTGCACTCGACGCCAGGCGCCAGCCCGGAAGCTCGTTCAAGCCCATCGTGCTCGCCACGGCGCTGCGGGAGAGGATCTCACCCGAGACCACATACCTCTCTCGTTCCATCAACGTGGAGTTTCGGAACCGGGTGTACCCGGTCCACAACTACGACTACATCGAGCGGGGTGAGATCTCGGTGTCCAAAGCTACTGCCGAGTCGGACAACACGGTCTTCGTCCAGCTCGCCGCCGACGTTGGACTCGACAACGTTGTCGCCACGGCCCACGACCTCGGCATCTCCTCCTCCGTGGACCCTTACCCGGCGACGGCTATCGGCGGGCTCGGCGTCGGGGTGAGCCCGCTGGAGATGTCCTCCGCCTACGCGACCTTTGCCGGGGGCGGCATCCACCGCGAGCCCTACTCGATAGAGAGCATCGAGCGCACCAGCTTCGGGAAGAGCGAGGTGGTCTACGATCACCTCATCGGGGGCCGGAGGGTAATGACCGGGAACCAGGCCACGGCCGCCAGCCAGGTGCTGCGCGGCGTTGTGACGGATGGGACGGCCACCCTGTTCCACGATCTGGACGCTGAGATCGGACGGCCCTCGGCAGGCAAGACCGGTACCAGCAACGACTTCGCCGACGCCTGGTACGTGGGCTACACACCGCGCCTCTCGACCGCCGTGTGGGTTGGATACCCGGAGAGCCGGCGCTCCATGGTTGGCGTCCACGGCCTGCAGGAGCCGAACGGCGAGACCCTGCCCATGGATATCTGGTCCCTGTACATGACTCAAGCCACAGCGGACCAGCCGCCGCTGGACTTTCCCGATGCTGATCTCGAGCGCTTCCATATTCTGGACCAGGGCTACGCCGCCGCCTTCCCCCCCGATGCCACCATTCGTTTCGGCCCGTAGTTCTTGCCTCCGCACGGGCCGAACCGCTATTACAATGGGTGGCTATGGATCTGAATAACCTCTTCGGCGGCTCGTTCGTCAACTGGGAGGCGGTGGACGAATCCTGGAGCAAACGAACCATCTCGTCCAGGCTCCTGCTGCTCGCCGCCCGCCGCTACCTGTCCGGCGCGGACACAGAATACGCGTCCGACGAAGAGCGCCTCGATGCCATCGGGGCCTCGCGTCTCCCGGAGGAAGTAAAGCGCGCCTATGCCGCGCCCCCGGGCGAGGCCAGCAGTGCCGATGCAGATCTCTGGGGAAAGTTCGTCGATGCGGCTATCGCGACGGAACTGGAGATCGTTTCTTATGGTGAGCGGCCGCCGCTCTTGAATGAGTTGCGGGTCGGCCTGGGAAGGGCGGCCTCGGAGGCGGGCGAAGGGTCGGATCTCGCCCGATGGTTCATCGGCCGCAGCGAGGCTTTACCGGGTGATGACCTGCCCGAAGATCCGGAATACCTGCCTGTTTAGCCCGTCTTCCAGTCGAAGGTCGATGACGCTGGTGTGCTCTTCCGATTCTGCTGGCAGGATAGCCAGCCGGGTCGCTGACGGAATAGCATTGCTGCCGTAGAATAGGTTCCCGCCGAAAGTGAGAATTGGGGAAAGAGAGGATAGGCATGGAGGCCATACCGAGCGCCAGCTACAGCATGACCCTGCGGGTAGAGTTTCCGCACGAGGTGGGGTCTCTGGGCAGGATACTGACCGCCGTGGGCGACGCAGGGGGCATGGTCGGGGCCATAGATATAGTGCGGATGCAGAAAGACAAGACCATCCGCGACGTTACCGTGAACGCCCGCGACTCGGAGCATGGACAGAAGATCGTGGACGATGTCGGCGACCTCCCTGATGTGCGGGTCATCAACGTCTCCGACAGAACGTTCCTGGTACATCTCGGGGGCAAGATCGAGGTGAACCCCCGGCTCCAAATCCGGACCCGCGACGACCTCTCGATGGTGTACACGCCTGGCGTCGCGAGGGTATGCCGGGCCATCCACCAGGATCCTGAGCGCGCCTTCAACCTCACCATCAAGCGCAACACGGTCGCCGTGGTGACCGATGGGACGGCTGTGCTGGGGCTGGGGGATATCGGGCCGGAGGCTGCGATGCCGGTAATGGAGGGCAAGGCCGCGCTCTTCAAGGAGTTTGCACAGGTGGACGCCTTCCCCATCTGCCTCGCTACAAAGGACGTGGACGAGATCGTCGCCGTCGTCAAGAACATCGCGCCAGGCTTCGGGGGGATAAACCTGGAGGACATCTCAGCGCCGCGGTGTTTCGAGATAGAGGAGCGTTTGAAGAAAGAGATCGAGATCCCCGTCTTCCACGACGACCAGCACGGCACCGCGATAGTCGTCCTGGCCGCGCTCATCAACTCGCTCAAGATCGTTGACAAGAGGATAGAGGACCTCCGCGTGGTCATCAGCGGCGTTGGCGCCTCCGGCGTCGCGTGCGCCAAGATAATGATGGCAGCCGGGGCGAAGAACATAATTGGGTGCGACTCGAAGGGCATCGTCCACGAGGACCGGGACAACCTCAACGCATCCAAGCAGTGGTTCGCAGAACACACGAACCTGGAGGGGCGGGAGGGAGACATGACGGCCGCCATGGAGGGCGCGGATCTTTTCCTCGGCCTTTCGGTGCCGGATGTGATCTCGGTCGAGCACCTGGACAGCATGGCGGAGGATCCCATCATCTTCGCGATGGCGAACCCCGACCCGGAGATACGTCCCGAGGTGGCGTGGGGCCACGCCCGCATTATCGCCACGGGCCGGAGCGACTACCCGAACCAGATCAACAACGTCCTCGGCTTCCCGGGCGTGTTCCGGGGCGCCCTGGACGTGAGGGCCCGCGAGATAGACGAGGGCATGAAACTCGCCGCCGCCGAGGCGATGGCGGGTGTGATCTCGGAAGAGGAACTGTCAGAGGACTACATCATTCCCTCAGTCTTCGACGAGCGAGTCGTCCCCGCCGTGGCCGAAGCCGTAGCCGAAGCAGCCCGCGAGAGCGGCATGGCCCGCCGCATCCAGGAGCGCACGGAAACCGACCTCTCCGCTACATCGTTCTAGCGGCCACTGTGCAGGAGAATTCGTCGGGCTGATCTGCCGGGACGACGGCCCGCTATATAATCAGCACGTGAGCAGGTTCTGCCAGATCTTCGTGTGCGCCACGCCGGGCGAGGGCCGTTGCGGGGCGAAGGGCGGTAGCGTCTTGCTCGAACGTTTCCGGGAAGAAGTCGAGCGGCGTGGGATACCGGGAGCGATGGTCCTGCGTAACGCCTGCACGCGGCGCCACGAGGAGGGACCCGTCGTCTTCGTCTACCCGGACGATGTCTGGTACACGCATGTCACCACCGACGAGGTGCCTGGCATCGTGGAGCGCCACCTCGCACCCCAGCACGCCGAAACCTGATTTTTCTCGACGGGCGTTCGCCGTGCCTTCGGCGTTCCGGCAAAGGCAGCTAGCGCGCCGGGCCGGAGGTTCCGGTGCTTTCGAGGGCGTACGCGACGGCCTCCTTGAAGCCCAGCGCCCGCCCCTCGTTCCATACCGCTTCCCACGCCTCTCCCTCGAACCGGGCGCGGGCTCCGGCCACCTGACGTTGGCGGAGGAGACGGTCGGATGCGTGAGGATAGATCATGACCTCTATCGTTTCCAGGAGCGCCTCGGCGGCACCCCAGAGCCGCGCTGCGCGCTCCAGCTCGCCCCCTGCCGCTGCGACGGCCGCCAGCCCTTCCAGGCAGTATGCGACATTGCTCTCGTCCCCGATCTCGACCGAGAGCCTCAAGCTTTCTTCCAACAGCCGCGCCGCGCGCTCGTGGGCTCCCTCCGCGCTCGCCATGGCCGCCAACGGGTGCAACGCCACGTACAGGACATCCCTGGCCCCTTCCGATCCCCGGGCCAGCGACAGCGCCCGCTCCGCTAGCTGGCGGGCGCGGCCGGTATCCCCTTGCGCGAGCGGCACCGTGGCCGCATAACCCAACATGGCGGCAGCGGCTCGCTTCCGTCCCAACTCCAGGTTGAGATCTACGGACTCCTCCAGCAAAGCGAGGCCTTCCTCGTATCGCTCCTGGCCGAGGGTTATGAGACCTGCGGTGCTCAGCGCATCCGCGATTGCGTCTCTGTCCCCAAGCCGCCTGAACAACGTCAGGCTCTCCTCGATTAGGGGCAGGGTGGACTCGGAGTCGCCAAGAGCCCGGCCGAGCGTGGCCGCGACGAACAGGAGCCTGGCCCGGGCGGGGGCGGGCAACCGGGGCCCGCTCGCCAGCGCCTCCTCCATCCAGCGGCGTCCCTCATCCCGGTGTCCGCGCAGCCACCAGAATTTCCACATCGACCAGGCCGTGCGGGCGAGCGTCCCTACCTCATCGTGTTCGATGGACCACTGAATCGCGACACGCAGGTTGCCGAGCTCGGTCTCCAGCCGCGCGAGCCAGGCTGGCTGCTCCGGTCCCTTCAGCTCCAGTCCGGCCCGCTCTCCCAGCGCAAGGTAGTACCCGGCATGCCATCGTCGTACCTCCTCCGCCTCGCCGCTCTCCTCCAATCGTTCGAGCGCGTACTGGCGGACCGGTTCGAGAATCCTGTAACGCATCCCGCCGGGCGATGCCGCCGCCAAAACCAGCGACTGCTCGACCAGGTTCCCGAGGAGCACCAGCACATCCTCGTCCCCCGACTCCCGACCCCCGCCCACCGTTTCCGTCGCCTCGAGCGTAAACCCCCCGGCGAAGACCGACAAACGCCGGAACAGGTTCCTCTCCAATCCGTGCAAGAGCTCGTGACTCCAGTCGAGTGTGGCGCGCATGGTGCGTTGTCTCTCTGGCAGATCCTGTGCCCCACGGGCCTGCAGAGCCTGGTTCAACCGCGAGAGTAGTGCCTCGGGGTCCAGGAACCTTGTCTTCGCCGCCGCCAGCTCCAGCGCCAGCGGCAGTCCGTCCAGCCGCTGGCAGATCACCGCCACCGCCCCCGCGTTCTCTCCGGTGAGGTCAAACGCGGGATATACCGCCCGAGCGCGCTCCACGAACAGGCGTCCCGAGGACGAGCCCAGGACCTCATCGGGGTCCGGCGCGTTCGTGAGGTCGGGCAGGCTCAGGGGGGGGACCGGGTATTCCTGCTCGTCCCTGACGCGCAGCGGCGCGCGGCTCGTGACGAGCATGGTGAGGTGTTTGCAACTCTCGATCAGGGCCGCGACATCCGGGGCAGCCTCCATCACGTGCTCGAAGTTATCCAGCACGATTAACATCCTCTTTCCGCGCAGATGACCGCAGAGGGTATCTAGCAGGAACAGTTTCGCCGCCTCTTTCAATCCCAGAACCCGCGAGATGGTCGGGACGACGAGCTCCGCGTTGCCCAAAGGTGCCAGGGCGGCGAAGGCGACGCCGTCGGGGAAGTATCCCTCGGACTTCCGCGCTGCTTCGATGCTCAAGCGGGTCTTGCCTATACCCCCGGAGCCCGTGAGCGTCAGCAGCCGTGTCCCGGATCGGCCGAGGAAATCTTCTATCTCTCTCAGTTCCCGCTCCCGTCCCACCAGCGGGGTGGCCGGCGACGGGAGACCGGGCGCCGGGACATCCAGGTCCCGGGATGCCTTCTGCGATGGGCGGGGCTTCTCCCTGCTCCGGGGAGGCACGGCGGCGGCGAGGTCGGCGCGCTCCTCCTCTGAAAGCCCCAGGGCGTCCGCCAGGGACGTGACGGTGTGAGGGTAGGGGCGTTTGCGCACGCCGCGTTCGAGGTCGCTGATGCCCCTGGCGGTCAGACCGGCCCGGGAGGCCAGTTCCTCCTGCGTGAGGCCAGCCTCTTCGCGCAGCCGCCTGAGCCGATCTCCGAAAGGCGCAACCCCGCGCGTCGTGTCCCGCACCTCTACCCCCTTGCGCGTGCCGAACCATGTTAGCAGAAGGCGCGAATGGCCGGCCATTCGCGCCGGAACCCACGCAGTAGGGAACGCGTGGGTGGCGTGGGTGTAGCGTGGGCGCGGTGTGGATGGTCGGTGGATGCGCCGGACGGCAGACTCCAGGTCAGAAAAGTTAGGGAGAAAGGAGAAAGCGAATGATCCGGCAAGGAAACGACGAGGAGGCAGCGGTGATCCAAACACGGGCGGGCGCGACATTGCGGGCCGGGAGATCCGAAGTCGCCGAAAACCGGCAGGTAGACCGGGAGAGAGGAACGGGAGGGACCATGACCCAAACTATCGTTTTGCCCCGCAAGAGCAGGGAGATGCACAACCACCACTTCGACTCGACCATCTGGAACGACCTCGAGTTTCGTGACGACGACATCGTCATCTCCACCTACGCCAAGTCCGGCACAACCTGGACCCAGCAGATCGTCGCACAACTGCTCTTCGGCCCCGACCCCGACCTCGAGGTGGCCGAGATGTCCCCGTGGCTGGACCTGCGCGTGCCCCCGAAGGAGGTGAAGTTGCCAATCGTCGAGGCCCAGACCCACCGCCGCTTCCTGAAGACGCACCTTCCCCTGAACGCCCTCGCTTTCTCCCCCAAGGCGAAATACATTTACATCGGGCGCGACGGGCGCGACGTGGTGTGGAGCATGTATAACCACCACTCAAACGCCAACCAGTTATGGTATGATGTGCTCAACGATACGCCCGGGCGTGTCGGGCCGCCCATCGAGCCGCCCCCCGGTGACATCCGGCAGTACTTCCACGACTGGTTGGACCGCGACGGCCATCCCTTCTGGCCATTCTGGGAGAACGTCCGCACTTGGTGGGAGGTCCGCCACCTCCCGAATGTCCTGTTCGTCCACTTCGCCAACCTCAAACGCGACATGCCAAATGAGATGCGTCGCATCGCCGAGTTCCTGGACGTTCCCATCAACGAGGAGCGGTGGGATGAGACCGTAGAGTACTGCTCCTTCGGGTGGATGAAGGCCAACGCTACCAAGAGCGTTCCTCTCGGGGGCGCCTTCTGGGACGCAGGCGCCCAAGTGTTCATCAACAAGGGGACGAACGGGCGCTGGACGGACACGCTCACGCCGGAGGACGTGGCGGAGTACGAGGCGCGGGCCGTCGAGGAGCTCGGCCTCGAGTGTGCCAGGTGGCTGGCAACGGGCGAAGGAGCGTAGAATTTGTAGGCGGTTCGCGGGCAGAGCTGATCTCCCGCAAGCCGCCTGGGAAACACCCTATGTCGAAGGAGAAGTAGATGAACCGCATGATCTCGAAGGACGAGCTTCCCCACGTGATCGCTACGGAAGAGCTTCCCTTCGCCACGATCGCACACAAATTCGAGGGGTACCGCTTCGGGGATGTGAATGTGTCATTCTTCCTGGTGGAGAGCCCGCCCGGTGGTGGCGCGGTGCTGCACTTCCATCCCTACGAGGAGATCTTCATCACCCTGGAGGGCGAGGCCACCTTCACGATTGGCGACGCCACCATCGAGGCGGGCGCTGGCCAGGTCGTGGTGGCTCCTGCGGGCGTGCCCCACAAGTTCGTCAACAGCGGGACCGGCCCGTTGAGGCAGGTGGACATCCACCCAACCAGCCGCATCCAACAGACCAACGTCCCGGAGAATGTGCGATCTCGATGATTCGAGTGTCGGAGTCTCAATAAGCTCCCGGCGGTCCTGCGGCGCCAATCTAGCTTCCTTGGATGGGCTCCTGCTGGGGTTCCGGCTTGCCGAACCCGAGCCTGCCTATGGTGCGCTCCATCGCCCAGTCCGCGCTGGTCAGGAAGCGGTGACGTCGGTCTTTGAGGTAGTAGAGGAAGATGCTCCGGTACAGGGCCTGGGCAGCGGGTCCCCGGAGCTTCGCGCCGAGGGCTTCGCCGACGGCGCTCTCTGGCCCGAGGCTTACCACGTAGCCGCGGTCGAAGAAGTCAAAGGGCGGGCGCTGTTCGGGGGGCGCCCCGCGGAGCCTTCGTTTGAGGTCACGGGCAGTCCAGGGGCCCTCCTGCACCGCCGCGGAGGCCGTTGGGGGGAGCAGATCGTGGCGGGGATCCTGGTAGAGGCCCGCGTCCCCGAGCACGTAGACCTCGGGGTGACCGGGGAGCGAGAGGTGCGAGTCTACCCGGACGCGGCCCGTTGGGTCGTGTTCGCCAGGGAGGGACCGTATTAGGGGGGAGGTTTCGATCCCGGTCGCCCACACCCGCGTTCGGGCTGGGAGCCATTCCTCTTCGACATAGACACCCCCACTATCCGCCTCTTCGATGGCCGAGTTCAGCCGCACCTCGACGCCCAGCTCGGCGAGCTCCTGTATCGCGACCTCGTGGAAGTACGGGTCCAGCCAGCCCATAAGGTGTCCTGCAGCTTCGAGGAGCACGACGCGCGGCTCCTCTCGCGGCCTGCCCGCCGTGCGCCGCTTCAGGTACTCGAATAGCACGGCGATCTCCGCCGCCAGCTCGACCCCCGTCGCCCCGCCCCCGACTATCGCAACGGTTAAGGTACCTGGCTGGACGGAGTCCCGATCCGGGCCAGTAGCCTCGCGCCACGCCTCGCCGAGGTCATCTCGCAGCCGGAGTGCGTCCTCCAGCGTCCAGAAGAGCTGAAAGTATCCGGCGATGTCCTCCGGGGGACGGGCTGATCCGCTGCCCATCGCCAGCACCAGGTGTTCGTAGCCGACGGGTCCGGCTGAGGTATGGAGCGTCCTGCCCACCAGGTCAAGGTCCGTCGCTTCGGCCCTCAGAAAGTCGCAGCGGCCCCGGCACAGCGGGGCGATGGGGGAGAGCGTGCTTTCGGGGTGGATGCGCCCGACGGCCACCTCGTGGGCCAGGGGTATAAACGGGTGTTCTGACCCGCAATCCACGAGCAGGGTCTCGCCCGAACGCCGCAAATCGGGGGGCAGGTTACGGACCAGCGAGGCCCCGGCAAAGCCGGCGCCCACGACGACGAGGCGGGCATTGCGTGGGGGCTGGGCCATGCTCCGGATCTCCTCCAATCCGCCGACGTTGACGGCAGTATACCGTTGACAGGTTATGCTCCGAGTGCGGGTCTTTACAAACTGCCTGGAGGTCCGTAGACTCTACCAGCGGCCTCCGGTGTCCTGCCGGAGACCTTGGGGTGATAGAACAAAGGGAACTCGTCTCACGGGGCTAGAAAGGGGCCGTAGTGGCGAAGGAGGAGATCGGGGTCGCGGAAATTGCTCCGGGGCTCATCGTAAGGCACACCAATCGCCGTCTTGGGGAACTGGGGCCGTATGAGGCGTGCGAGCGCCTTGTCTCTGGCAGCATCTCTTTCTCGGAGTTCGTGGATCAGATCGGCGAAGGGTACCGCGAGCTCCTCGATTTCATGATGGAGCACGACCTGCACCCTGGACGGCCCGGTGAGGTTCTTTTCTGCATTGATTGCCACGCCGAGATCCACGAGCGCGACGTGCTCCGCTCCCAGCTCGAAGAAATCTACAGCCTCCACAGCCGGGGTCTCGTGGCGCAGGAAGTGGGTTAGCACTACGGTCTCGAAGGGGTAGACTCCGCACCGTCCGGACGAACGCGAGAAAGTCCCTACAGGAAGAGGGGGGATTGCATGAGCGAAGACTTGCAAAAGCGTTTGATCACCATCCTATCCACGGCGCTGGCCTCGCTGCTCGCGAGCAGGCTGGCGGACAGGTTGCTGGATGAGCCCGAAGAGCGGGGCGTCAGGGATGATCTGAAGGAGGCCTTGCTCAAGGCCGGCTTCTCGCTGGTGGCGACTATCATCGCCTCGGTCATCATCCGCAACGTCGTGAGTCGGCGCTGGGGTAGCTAATCTCATTGACGCCGCCATCCAACGGCCCCGTTCCCGGCTGTTAGCGCGGCGCGGGTGAGTTATCATTGCGCCCATGAGTACGGTATTGATCGTCTTGCTGGTGGTTGTCGCGCTCCTGGCCGCGGCCTCGTTCGCGCTTGGCCGCGTCTCTTACGAGGTAGATAGCGCCCGCGATACCGAGTATCTGGAACTCGAGGGTGCCTGGGTTCGTTACAATGTCATCGGAGCCGGGCCGCCGGTGCTGCTGGTGCATGGCTGGCTCTCCTCGTCCCGGATCTGGGAACGCCTGGCCCTGCGTCTCGCGCAGAGGTACACCGTATATACCCTGGACCTCAAGGGTTTCGGTGAGTCGGATAAGCCGCTCGCAGGCTACGGGGTACGCTACGGTAGCCGTCTTCTGTACGCTTTCTGCGCGTACTTCGGGCTCACCAGAACCTCCGTCATCGCCCACGACCTCGGCGGTGACATGGCCGTGAAGCTGGCCGCCGATCATCCTGATGTGGTCGGCCGGCTGGTGCTCGTGGCGGTCCCCGCGGACGAAGACCAGGTAGACTTCCCCACCCCCCTGTGGCTTGCGACCCTTCCGGCTGTGGGGCCTCTCTTCTACGCACTGGGAAGGGCGGTGCGGGGCGTGAGGTTGCTATGGCTGAGGCCGTTTGTCCTGGATCGTAACGACCTCACCAACGAGGCCGTGGAGGACGCTGGCAGGTCAACCCCGGCGGCAATGTACAAAACGCTGAGCGTCACGCGGCGCGAGATATCGCGCGAGCGCCTCGCCCGGCAGGCCCGGATCATCAAGGTCCCTGTGCTCCTGCTAGCTGGTGAGGACGACCAGATCGTTGACCCCGAGTCGGTGAGCGTGTGGGCCCGTACCATCTCGCAGTCCGAGATTCGTCTCATGGACGACTGCGGACACATGCCCATGATCGAACGCCCCGGCGAGTTCAACGCCCAGATGCTCGCGTTCCTGACCGGAGACCACCGCTACCTGGAGACCACTGGCGAGCCCCGCGAAGCCGCCGGTCACCAACCTTCCGAGGATGGCCCTGTCATCACTGACCTCGGTGTCGGAAGGGCAGACTCCCGGGAGACCGAGGATGAGACCGCCGAGTTGATTCCGCCGGAAGAGGAACCAGCCGACGAAGTAGAGGCGTCTGGTGAAGCCGCGCGCCTTGCAGAGCCCTCTGAAATCCCCAACATATCGCGCAAACGTGCGGGCCGCTATCCACCGAGGGACCGGACCACCAGCGACGAAGAACCCGTGCAAGAGCAGTTCGAGGAGCCGCCGGAGCAGGATCCCACGCCTTCAGAGGACGATGAAGGGGCTCCGGAACCCCAGAGCCCGCCGAAAGAGGAGGGACCGGATCGCCTGGAGCGCCGGCCGGCTGTCCGGAGACGCGGCGGACGACGGTCCAGGGACGAAGACGCAGGTCTGGTATTGCCGGATCGGAGTCCGATGCCGGAACTCCCGGAGGATCTGTTCAAATGGCCAGAGGCCTGGGACGAGTTCAGGCCCCACAAGGACCAGGAGGAGCGTCCCGAAGACGAACGCCGCCGGAGCAGACGATCCGAAGACCCTGACGAGTCCGGTGCCTGAGACGGCCCTCTAGCGGTTCCACCAGAAATCGGACAGCCAATTCGCTATTCAAATCGGCCAGGTGGGTGGTCGAGTATGAGTGACCTTGAGAGGATCGCCCGTATCCTGCGGGAAGTGGCGAACAAGCTCGGAGAATGCACGCTCGACAAATAGGTTTGGGAAATCGACTACGTGTGGGCGCTTCCCAACGACTAAATCTTCGTTAGCGACGCCCGGAAGCCGGAAGTCCTGGTAACCCAGATGAGCGACGAGCTGGAGTTTCTGGAGAGCGATATCGAGGAGGGAGGCAATGCATTCCCTTACATGTTGTCGAAGGTTGCGGATCTTCTGAGGGGCTGCGAAGCGGCTATCTCCGCCGGTGACGGCAGAACCGAGCCCGCGCGTGAGTGACACTTCCGTACGCGCTGCTTTGCCCGGGTGTGACGCCTGATGGTAAGAGCTACAAAGCCTTCCTGAGGTACAGCCACTCTCGGATCTTCAGGATGTGGCCTGTCAGCAGTGAGCGCTGGCGGGACAGCTCTGCGTATCCCTCGTTCTCGTAGAGTTTGAGGGCCGGGATGTTGACGGCGCTGACGTGCAGGCCGACGGTGTCCTTACCAGCGTCGCGTGCCAGCGTCTCCGCCGCCTGGAGCAGGCTCCTTCCCAGGCCGTGATTTCTGTACTGCGGGGCGACGACCAGTCGCTCCACGTAGGCCTCCGTAGAGGTTCCCGAGTAGCGGGGATAGGACAGGAGGGCGGCGGCCCAGGTCGCGCGCAGGAAGCCCAAATTGTCCCGCAGGTTTGCCCAGAGGCCACGCGCCAGCACCTCCTCACGAGACTCCGCCGTGCGCACGCCGACGCTGGCGACGACCTCCGTGGGTACCCCGGCTTCGACCACCAGGGAAGTCACGCCTCCGGAGGCGTGTTCCAACCCGATCCACTTCTCCATGATCCTCATGGACTGGTCCATGCGGCCACCGAAGATGGGACGGAACTTGTCAAGGAAACCCTCGACGACCAGACCGGCGATGACGGGTTCGTCATCAGGCCGCGCCAAGCGTATCGTGAATGGTTCGACAGTGGTCATATGGAAGAGCGTATCTTACCAGAGCCAAAGGTGCCCATTTACGGGGCGCCAGTTGCTGGCCTGCCCTTACGAAATCAACCTGCGCCGCATGAAGCGGATGGGCAGCAGCGCCAGGATCAGGGTGAAGACTACGATCCAGGCGATGTCCACCAGCACGGCCGGGGAAGGTCCTGCCGCAAGCTCCCGGCATACGTTCACCGCGTGGTAGAGCGGGGTGAACCAGGCAATCTGGGGCGCGGGGGCGGGAAAGTTATCCACGGGGAAGAAGATGCCGCTGAAGAGGAAGAGCGGGGTTACGATCAGGGTGAAGTAGTAGGCGTAGAGGTCTATGCGCTGTATCAAGCTGGTGAAAAGGGTCCCCATCACGCTGAACATTACCCCGATCACGAGGAGCATCGGTGGGATCAGAAGCGCCCAGAACGAGCTTATGAGCGGCGCTTCCGGCGACAGGGTGAACCCGAGCACCACGAGCACGGCCAGAAACCCCGTCCCGTAGAGCGCGGCCCGGGTGCCAGCCCACAGATACTCCCCCGCGACTACGTCTTCGGCGTTGACCGGCGTGGTCACGATGGCGTCGTAGATGCGGTCTATCTTGAGCTTGACGAAGGTGTTGAAGGTGCTCTCGAACGAGGCGGCGAACATGGCGTTGCTCGCCAGAAGGCCCGGCGCTATGAACTGTACGTAGGTCATGCCCTGTACGCCACCCTCCCGGATAAACGCTCCGAGGCCGAGGCCCAGGGCGGCGAGAAACAATAGCGGCTCGACGAAGTTGGGAAATAGTATGGTCTTCCAGTACTTGCGGAAGATGGTCATGTTGCGCTGCCAGACGCGGAACGTTCCACGCGGGGACGGCAGCCTGAGTGGTGCGTTCATCAGTCGGTAAGGCTCCTTCCCGTGAGCCGCAGGAACACGTCTTCGAGGCCAGCCTGCCGGTATACGGTGTTCTCTGCCTCTACGCCCGATCGCCGGACTTTCTCTAGCAGCTCGTCGGCATCCGAGGTGTATGCGAGCAGGGACTCCCCGCTGCGCTCGACGGCATCGGCTTCGGCCTCGGCGATCTCACGCAGCTTCTCCAGCGACCCGTCGCGGCTGCGGAACTCCAGAACCTGCGGGCTCACGTGTTCCTCGATGAGTTGTTCCGGGGACCCCTGGGAGATGATCCGCCCCCCTTCCATGATGACCAGCCGGTCGCAGAGCTGTTCGGCCTCCTCCATGTAGTGGGTGGTGAGGATGAGGGTCGTGCCCTCTTTGGCCAGCTCCCGCAGCCGCTCCCAGACCAGGTGACGCGCCTGCGGGTCGAGGCCGGTGGTGGGCTCGTCGAGAACCACGATCTCCGGAGCGTTGATGAGGGCGCGTGCGATCAGAAGCCGCCGCTTCATCCCGCCGGAAAGCTGCTCAACCTCCGAACCGGCCTTGTCCGTGAGCTGCACGAAATCCAGCAACTCCTCCGCCCGTTGCAGGATGAGTTTCTTGGGCAGGTCGAAGTATCGTCCGTAGACGAGCAAATTCTCCATGACCTCCAGGTCGTCGTCCAGGTTGTTCTCCTGCGGAACGACCCCGATGCGGCGCTTTACGTTGCGCTCGTACCGCGTCACGTCTAGGCCGGCCACCCTCAACTCCCCGCCCGTCGGGACGGCTGCACCGTAGATCATACGCATCGTCGAGGTCTTGCCCGCGCCGTTGGGACCCAGGAAACCGAAGCACTCACCCCGATACACCTCGAAGTCCACGCCCTTGACGGCCTGGAACTCCCCGTACGTTTTCCGAAGGTCCCGCGCTACGATCGTGCTCTCACGCGCCCCATGGTCTTGTGTCTGCTCTGCGCTCAATGCTTCCTTTCCGAGAGACGTTTTTCCGCCACCAGCCGTCCCAGGGCCGCGAGCGAACGCCGCAGGCGTGCCTGGTTCTCCTGCGCGTTGAGCCAGGTTGATGCTCCCGAAGGGTGGGGCAGAGGCACATATACTACCCCATCCCTCCTGAACGTCCCGCCCACGGCTTCGGCGAGACGCCCGATCCCGAGAAGCTCTCTGATCGCAAGTCCCCCGACGGGAACCACTATCCCCGGCCGTAACAACTCGAACTCCCGCGCGAGGTGGGGCCGGCAGTTGCGGATCATGGCCGTAGAAGGCGCCCTGTCCCCGCCGCCGCGCGCCTTGCCGGGGAAGCACCGGGCGAGGGCCGAAAGGTAGATCTCACCCCTCGACCCCCCGGCCTCCTCGAACCATCCCTGTAGCCTCCGGCCCGCTGGGCCAGTGAACGGCAGCCGCGTCTTTACCTCCGTCATCCCTGGAGCCTGGGCTACCAGCAAAGCAAGAGCCCCCTCCTTCGGGGCGTCCGCCACCGGAGAGTTCCCACCCGTGGGAAAACACCGCGAGCAAGACAACACCATCTCCCTGTGCGTAAGCAGAGAGGCCACCCGCCGATGATACCGGCCAGGTGCGTCGAAACTATGCCCGCTTTCGCAACCTGGAACCCCCACAATTTACAACTTTCTTTACAAGTGTTAAGAAATATTTCGTTCTGCTCTTTTGCTTGATGGGAGGTGCTGCTAGAATCGGACGGCGAGAAGGAGGCTACACAAGCTGCACGCACGAGTGAGTAGACTGGAGTACGTGCATGGGAAAGAGGTCTAATCGGCGCATATTCAGGCGGCGGCGCCGGTGGGCGGGGATGGTGTTGTTCGTCTCCATGGCCATTGTGGTACTCGGAGGCTTTACCTTTCTGCAGACGGACCCCGCTGCAAAGTTCAGCGAAGGCCCGATAGATGGCGTGGACTCCCCGAAGGTGGCGGAGGCCCCGGCCAAGGCGCCAGATCCCGAGGCCATAAAGGCGGCCAGGGAGAAGAAGGTCGAAGAGGCCAGGGCTGAGAGACAGGCCGCGAGGCAGGCGGCCAGGGAAGAGGCGAGGCGCAAGCGGGAGGCGGAAGCGAAGGCCCTTGAAGCGAACCCGCCGGATCCCCCGACCGACGATCTGTGGATGTCCATACCCGCACTCGGCCTGTGGGACCAGTATGTAACAAACACCAATGATTATTCGGCGATGGATTACGGGGCCATCAAGCTGGCGCCGACGGCCTACCCGTGGCAGTCGGGCGCCAATACCTACATCGCCGCGCACCGCCTCGGCTGGCCCAACACCGGCAGCTACCATCAGTTCTACAATCTCCCGTTGTTGGGGATGGGCGATGTGGTCTACCTGGGCGACGCCAACGGGACCACCTACGTCTACAAGGTGAGCGGCTTCAAGGAGGTTGCTGCGGACGACACTTCGATCACCGCCCCCCAGGCTGGCAGGGACATGCTCTCGCTCCAAACCTGTATCGAGGATTACGGCGATTACTGGACGATGGGCCCCAACTGGAACGTTCGCTACATCGTGCAGGCCGACAGAGTATCGGTAATCCCCAACGGTAGTTGAGGCGAGGTCCTATCTTTTACGGAGCGCCCCTGCGGGGGCGCTTTTTGTTGCAGGATGTGAGCCCGCACGGTATCGAGACTATACTTGCCGGGTTGAGTGAGATCGAACAGAGGAGGAAAGTATGGCACTGGTAACTATGCGCCAGCTTCTGGATGAGGCGGCCAAAGGCGGCTACGGAGTGGGCGCGTTCAACGTCAACAATCTGGAGCAGGTCCAAGCCATTATGGAGGCAGCCCAGGAGACTGGCTCCCCGGTTATCATCCAGGCCAGCCGCGGGGCGCGTAAGTACGCCAACGACCGGTTCCTGTACCACCTCATGGTGGCGGCGGAAGAGGTGTACCCCGAGATCCCGGTCGCGCTGCACCAGGATCACGGCAACGGCCCAGACACCTGCCGCAGCGCCATCGAGCTAGGGTTTACTAGCGTGATGATGGACGGTTCGCTCGAAGAGGACGGCAAGACCCCGGCGGACTTCGAGTACAACGTCCGCGTCACCCGCGAGGTAGTGGAGATAGCCCATGAGAAGGGTGTCACCGTCGAGGGCGAGCTTGGAACTCTTGGCGGCATCGAGGATGGGCACGGTTCTGGTGTGGTCGCGCTGACGGACCCGGATCAGGCGGTCGAGTTCGTGGAGCAGACGGGCGTGGACGCCCTGGCGGTCGCCATCGGAACGAGCCACGGAGCTTACAAGTTTACCAAGGAGCCGAACCGTGAGATCCTTGCCATGCACATCATAGAGGAGATCAACGAGCGGCTTCCGAATACCCACCTGGTCATGCACGGCTCCTCCAGCGTGCCGAAGGAACTGGTTGATATCATCAACGAGTACGGCGGGGAAATTCGTCCGACCTGGGGCGTCCCGGTCAGGGAGATACAGGCCGGTATCGAACACGGCGTGAGGAAGGTCAACGTGGACACCGACCTCCGCCTGGCCGCCACCGGCGCCATACGCAAGGCGTTCGCCGAGAAGCCGGGTGAGTTCGACCCGCGCTACTACCTCAAGCCCGCCCGCGAGGCGATGAAGGGCGTGGTCAAGGCCCGTATGGAAGCCTTCGGGCAGGCCGGGCACGCTGGCGACTACGAGCCGATCACGCTCGATGACATGGCCCGCCGCTACAAGCAGGAAGGCCACTCACTCACGACCGTCTAGGTGATCGGCTAACAGCGGTCAGCTATTAGCCGTTCTGGCGATAGCTCACCGCGTCTTTTATCAGGTCTCGGATCTGTCTATCCATTTCGCCACACGTGGCGGCTCGTAGCGGGCGAACTTTTCGAGCAACGCCGCCGGTTCCTTCTCGACCAGCAGCATCTTGCGGTGGTGCTCTTTGAGGAAGCCTCGCTCGACCATGTGGTTGAAGACGGCGAGCAAGGGTTCGTAGTAGCCTGCAACGTCCAGCAGGCCGCATGGCTTCTGATGTTCGCCGAGCTGCGCCCAGGTGAGGACTTCGAATAGTTCTTCCAGTGTGCCGGTGCCGCCGGGCAGTGCCACAAATCCGTCGGACAGGTCTGCCATCTTCGCCTTGCGCTCGTGCATCGAGCCGACGACATGGAGCTTCGTGAGGACGGGGTGACCGATCTCGCGCTGCATGAGCGATTTCGGGATCACCCCGATCACTTTTCCCCCGGACCCGAGCGCGGCGTCTGCGACGACGCCCATCAGGCCAACGTTCCCGCCGCCATAGACCAGCGTGATCCCTACTTGGGCCAACGTCTGTCCGAACTCTCTGGCGGCTTCCGCGTAGTCGGGGTCTTTCCCGAAGCTGGAACCGCAGAAGACGCATACGCTCTTCAATGACCCCGCTCCTTCATCCGGGTTCAGGCTCAGCCCCAACGTCCCCGGTACTTCTCTGCGAACTCGCGGACGTACTCCTCCTGTGGCCAGGTCTCGACCATTCTCGGAGATCGGGCCCGGCGCACTATCTCGATGGCATTGTCCGCATCGTGCCCGAGTCCGACGAGCACGGAAGCGGCGACGGTGCCCGTGCGGCCTATGCCGCCCCGGCAGTGGGCGACAACCTTCTTGCCATCGCGGAGGGAGCCGATGATCCCGCCGACGAGATCCGCGAACTCCTCCGCCTGCTCTTCCCGCGGCACGTCCACGTCCACGATGGGGAAACGAACCACCTCCATGCCCGCGGCGGTGGCCGACTCGAAGAAGCTTCTCTCACCGTTCATGTGATACACGTTGTATTCGAAGTCCTCCATCAGAGAGACCAGGATGTCCGTCCCGTACTCGTCCCTCAAAGCAGCGAGGTCCGTGGCGACCTCGCGGTTCCAGCCGATATCCTTCATGCCGGGCGCGAAGGTCATGCCGAGCGTGCCGGAGCCTTCCGGCAGGCCGAGCGCGCCTTCGGGTACGCAATCAACCCGTATCGGGCTGTCCTCCGAGGTGCGGGACTCCAACAGCTACCTCGGCTCGTATACGTCGTAGAGGATCGGCTCCAGACCGTCCTCACCGACGCCGGAGCGGTACTGGACGTAGCGGGCGCGCTGGAGGTAGGCGAGGGCAGTCTTCACGCGGCCCCGGACGTCCGGTATTTCGTCCTCGATGTCGCTGAGGACCGGGGAGTCCAGGATCACGTCCTCCTCGTCGTTGTCCTGCCAGAGATCCCAAAGGTAGCGCCACAGGGCTTCTGTCTCGGGGGAGAGGGGTTCGCGCTCCACCTAGCTCGCCCCCTTCTTGAGCTCGAAAACGATGTGGGAGATCTCGGGCACCAAGAGCTTCTCGACCGCGAGGCGCACGCCGTTGCGGGAGCCTGGGAGGCTGGCTATGAACTTGGTGCCGACGGCCCCGGCCACGGCGCGGCTGAGTACGGCGGCGGCCCCGACCTCTTCATAGGAGAGCATGCGGAATATCTCGCCGAACCCGTCTATCTTCTTGTCGATCATACGGTCCACGACCTCGTAGGTGGTATCGCGGGCGGCGATGCCGGTGCCGCCGGTGGTGACGATGGCGTCTACCTCGGTGTCGGCCAGCAGGTCCACCAGCACCGTGCGGATGCTCGATGGTTCGTCCTTGACGATGGAGCGGCCCGTGATCTCATGTCCCGCTTCCTGCATCAAATCCTGGATCACGTCGCCCCCTGTGTCGTTTTCGGGGGTGCGGGTGTCGCTTATGGTGAGGACGGCTATGCGGATGTGCTCCGGGGCCGCCTCCCTGTGCTTTTCGACGCTCTCGCTCAAAGTAGTCCTCCTCCCGTGAGGAACGGGTTGTGTGTTCGTTCCTCGCCTATGGTCGTCCGCGGGCCGTGCCCAGGGTACACGCGTGTCTCGTCAGGGAGCGTGAGAAGCCGCTCCTGGATGCTCCGCATCAAAACCTCCATGTTCCCGCCCGGCAGGTCCACCCGGCCCACGCTCCCCGCAAACAGCGCGTCACCCGAAAGTACTAGCCCTTCATCCTCGACGTAGAAAGCCAGATGCCCCGGCGCGTGCCCTGGAGTGTACAGAGACCGTAGCTTCACCCCGCCGACCTCGACTACCTCTTCGTCCTCGATGTGACCGACCAGTTTCGGGACCTTGCCGAACCTCACGCCCATCATCATGGCCTGGGTGGGCGCCTGTTGAAGCATCGGCCCTGTGTCCTGGTGGGCCAGGACCGGGCAGGAATACTCGTCCACGAGCGCGGCGACCGCCCCTATGTGGTCTATGTGGGCGTGGGTGAGCAGGATCTTCTCTATCTCCAGCCCCGTCTGCTCGGCCGCCAGCGAGATGCGGGCCGCCTCGTCTCCGGGATCAACGACCCCCCCGACGCCGCTTTCTTCGTCCCCGACCACGTAGCAGTTCTCCTGGAATGGCCCGACCGTGAGCATCTCCAGGATCATATGTCCTCCCGTTCTTCCGCCCGTCCCATCAGGAACCGCACCAGAGTACGCGCCGGGTTTCCGGTCGCACCCTTCGGCGTGTAGGCGTTGCCTTTCTTGCCGTATGCGGTCCCCGCAATGTCCAGGTGCGCCCACGGATAGTCAGCGAACTCCTTGAGGAATGCCCCGGCCGTCAGGGCGCCCGCTGGACGGGCGGAGTTCTTGATGTCCGCCGTGTCGCCCTTGATCTGCTCGGTGTACTCCTCGAAGAGCGGCAGCGGCCATGCCCGTTCCCCCGCCGTCTCGCCCGCCGCCTGAACTTCGGCCATAAGGTCCTCGTCGTTGCCCATAAGGCCCGAGGCGTGGTTGCCAAGGGCCACGACGCACGCGCCGGTGAGGGTGGCGCAGTCCACTACGGCAGACGGTTCGTAGCGCCGGGCGTAAGAGAGGGCGTCGGCCAGGATGAGGCGCCCCTCGGCATCGGTGGAGATGATCTCCACGGTCTTACCGGAGTGCATCTTCAGCACGTCGCCCGGTTTGAACGCGCCACCGCCTGGAAGGTTCTCCGTCGAAGGCACAAGCGCGACGACGTTGATGGGAAGGTCCAGAGATCCCACGGCCTCCATCGCCCCGAGCACCGCCGCCCCGCCGCCCATGTCGAATTTCATGTCCTCCATGCCGCCCGAAGGCTTGATGGAGATGCCACCAGAATCGAAGGTGACGGCTTTGCCCACGATCACCACCGGCGCCTCGTCCCTGCCTTTGCGGTGCTCCAGCACGATGAAGCGCGGCTCGTTCGCCGCCGAACGCCCGACGGCAGCGAGGCCCGTAAGATCCTCTTCCTCGATGCCAGCGCGGTCCAGGACCGTGATGTCCATGCCGTACCGTTCCGCGATCCCGCGGGCGGTCTGCTCCAGGTATTCGGGCGTGGCGAAGTTGGAAGGCTCGTTGGCGAGGTCCCGCGCGACAATTGCCGCCGCTGCCAGTCTGGTTCCGGTCTCCACCCCACGGGAGGCGGCCTCTTCGTCAACCTCATCGTCGAGCAGTAGTTCGAAGGCTTCGAGGTCCTGTGTATCCGCGCCGTTGGTCGTCTTGTGGCGCGTGAAGCAGTACAGGCCAAGCGAAGCGCCCTCGGCGGCGGCCAGCGCCGTATTCTCGATGTCCGAGCCCTCCAGTACCGGAAGGACGAAGGCGGCTTCGTCCAGCTTCAGGGATCGGGCCTTCTTCGCGACGGTGGCGGCGGTTCGGCGGAGCTTCTCCAGGGTGAAGGAGGCCCGGTCTCCAAGTCCGACCAGCAATAGCCTGCTGGCGGCAATGGCCCCCTTCGGATACAGCAGGGCAGTTTCTCCGGTCTTGCCAGAGAAATCACCGGAGAGGGCGTCTTCCGCAGCGCCGCCGAGGGCCTCCGGCGCGTTCTCGTTCCTGTACAGTCCGATGGCGAGCAGGGGTACGGCCTCTTCGTCCGGCGTCATCTTACGGGCGCGGATTCGCAAGGGTGGGATCACCTCCACAAAAGAACTATAGAAACACGGCCAGCACAATGTTCCGCAGCCCGAAGTATACGTAAAGGGGCCGCGTTCCCGCACGGGGCGTTGTTCCGGGACGTCTGTTCCAAGGGGGCAGGTACGGAAAACCACCGCACACGCCGAGGGAATGCTAATGTGGTGGGCATGGATCTACGAAGCTACCTGGAGTTCGTGGCGCAGACGGCCCACGAGGCTGGCCGTCTGACGCTCGGCTATTTCGGGACTGCTGCCGCGAGGCCCGACACAAAACCCGACGACACGCCCGTGACGGCCGCCGACCGCGAGGCGGAGCAGTCGATGCGGGCCGCCATCCGAGAGAAATATCCGGGCCACGCCATCGTCGGGGAAGAATTCGAAGACGAAGGTGATAAAGAAGCTACGCACCGTTGGATCCTCGATCCCATAGACGGCACCAAAGCGTTCGTTCGTGGCGTCCCGCTCTACGCCGTGCTGATCGGTCTCGAAATAGAAGGCCGTTGCGGGGCCGGTGCCGCCTACTTCCCGGCCCTGGACGAGATGGTATACGCTGCAACCGGACTCGGCTGCTATCTCAACGGCCGTCGGGTCAGGGTTTCTGAAAAATCGCGGCTCTCCGATGGCATAGTCTGTTTTACCGATGCGAAGGGCTTCGGGGAATGTGACCGGGAGGCGGAGTGGGGACGTATTCTCGCCGCTGCGGGCGAGGTCCGCGGCTGGTCCGACGCCTACGGACACGCCCTCGTCGCCACCGGGAGGGCGGAAGCCATGATCGAACCTGTTGTAAACCCTTGGGACTGCGGACCCTTCCCGCCTATCCTGCGCGAAGCTGGCGGCTCCTTCAGCGACTGGTCCGGCGATGAGACCATCTACGGAGGCGAAGCCATCAGCACCACGAAAACCCTTCTGCCGGAAGTACTGCGCCTCCTCGAAGGGCGATAAACACAAGAATGGGGCGCTGCTTTCGCAGCGCCCCCTGGCTTACAAGCTGGATCGTTGACTAGAGCATCTGTCAATAGCAGGTCTCGGGCGGTGACCGAGGACAGAGCACCTCGCCCATCGCGCAGAACAGGACTCTCGGGTGCGCACCCCCCCCCGCACAATGCTCCCTTCACTTTCGTTCACTTTCGAGAACGCCTCTTCGATGGGGTTGAACTCAGGCGAGTAGGGTGGCAGGCAAAGTACCTCGCATCCTCGCCCCTCGACGAGTTTCCTCACCCCGCCACCCTTGTGTGAGGAGAGGTTGTCCATCTCCACCACCTCTTTGGAGGAGAGGCTAGGGGCCAGCGCCTGCTCGACGTAGGCTTCGAAGGCGGCCCTGGTGGCCACCCCCTCCACGGCCATCGACGGCCCCATGCCCGAAAGCGTCATGCTGCAGAGCAGGGTAACGTTCTTGACCTGGTTGCGCGCTACCGAGCAGAGTATGCCCGCTCCCCCCACTCTCGACCAGGCGTACCAGCGGACGCAGCGAAGTGTTGGAGCCCGTTGGAGCCCATCTCGTCGGCGAACACGAAGCGCTCGGCGTCGATGCTCCCGGCCGCCAACGATCGCCACGCGGCTCTGGAGAACTCGTCGCGTTCTGTCGCACCCACCGATCTCTTTTCGGCTCCACCCCAGCAGCTTGAGCTTGAGCATCCTGTGACCGCGTAGAGGAGTCGCTCACCCAAAACCCCCGCTACGCCAGAGAAAGCATCTCGCGCCTCTGCAAAAGCGTCGCCACCGGACGCTCTTGAAGGTCGACGAGATGGGCTCCAGCAGGCGCATCTCCGTATCGGCTAGCTTCGGTTTAGAGCCCGGGCGCTTCCTCGGGACTAGCGAGACCTCCCCTTGAGCGCACGGCAGCGTAGCGCTTGAGTGTCGAGGCGCCTACGCCGAAGGTCTTGGCGACCGAAGGTCTTGGGGACCTCCGAAGAGAGGATGGCCCGTTGCTTTTGGCGTCGAGGCTCCTCTCTATCACAGGTCCAGCGAGTAGGCGTACATGGACGCCGCATCTTGCCATGTCGCCCAACTAACTACCTTGCAAAGTGCTCTAAGTTCTAACTGACACAATTTGGCGCTATCTGCGCGCCCAAGTGTGCTCCTGCAGCTACAGTAGACATCCGGAAACTGCATAGACTAGCGGTTTTTGCTACGCGACGGTTGCGGGCGGGCGTCTGATATACAATCGGGCCGATAGCTAGTACCCGGAGGGCATTCCCGCCATGATGATGAACCGCGACAAGCTCACGTTCTGGACCAGGGTGTTCGCGATCGGGCTCGCGATCGTTTTCGTCGGCGGCACGGTGTTCTTCGGGATCGGCTCCAACATCAACTACAATCCCCTGGATCTCATCCGGGCAGACCAGCAAAGCGCCTCCCAGAGCGCGAACCCGCAGAACGCGATCAAGCAGGCTGAGAAGAGCTTTAAGAAGAATCCCAAAGACCCTGAAGCGGCGCAGAACCTCGCTATCCTCTACCTTCAGAACGGCCAGACTGACGAGGCCATCAGCGTCCTGCAAGAAGGCCAGAAGGCGTCTCCAAACGACGAGGATTTGACGCTTCTCCTGGGCCAGGCATACTCCCAGAAGGCTCAGGCCGCTGCTAAGGAAGAACAACGAAAGGGCCTGTACGACGACGCGGGGGATGCGTTCGCCGTGGCGGCTGAGGCCGAGAAGGACAACGAAGACGCGTACCTGTTTGCAGGCCAGTCCTACGAGCAGGCCGGGGAACCCGCGCAGGCCATCAAGTACTACAACGGCTACCTCGACCTCGAACCGAAGGGGCAGCAAGCAGATGAGGTAAAAAGCCGCATCTCGTCGCTGCTCAAGGGTGGGGAGACCACAGGGGCGATGGGATCTTGATCCGCGCGCAGGGCGTGGAGCGTATAATGGGGTGCGAAAGATTCGAGAGAGCCGGTCAGGAGGAGAGATGTTTGGTTCGCTAGGTCCTACGGAGTTGATCGTCGCGCTGGTGATCATCCTGCTGCTCTTCGGGGCGAAGAAGGTCCCGGAGCTGGCCCGAGGTCTGGGTAGCGGCGTTAAAGAGTTCCGGGCCGGTACGCGCGAGGGCGAGATCGAGGATAAGAAGAAGGAAGAGGAGCGGAAGAAGGACGAAGAGGAACTGGACTCCGCCCGGGCAAACGGCAAAGCCAGCGACGACCGTGAGGAGCAGGAAGTTACCGCGGAGGCGGATCGCGCCGAGCAGAACCAGCGCTAGCCTTCAATAGATGGCTAGCCGCCTGAGACTACCCTCGCGCGAGCGGGGGCCGCGCAACGAGGCGCGGATGACCCTGATCGAACACCTGGACGAACTCCGCTCCAGGATCATCAAGGTTGCCGTATTCTTCTTTCTGGCGGCAATTATTGCGTGGTTCTTCAGGGAGCAGATATTCGATATCCTTCTCGCACCGGCCGGGAAATCGCTGAACGGAAAACTGTACGCGACCTCGGTGGCCGAGCCGCTACTCAACGACATAAAGCTGACCCTGTACACGGCTTTCTTGGTCACCATCCCGATTCTTCTGTACCAGATCTGGGCCTTCGTCGCCCCTGCCGTGGGGGATGTGGGCCGGACCTTCACGTACATCCTGATCGGGCTGGCGTCCTCGCTATTTCTGGCGGGCGTGGCCTTCGGCTACTTCGCGGTGTTGCCCGTGAGCCTAAAGCTTCTGCTGAACTGGGGCGGTGGCCGCTACGAGAACATCACGACTTCTGCCTACTACCTGTCGTTCAACTCCCGATTCCTGCTCGCCTTCGGCATCGTATTCGAGTTGCCTGCGGCTACCTATGTTGCTGCGAAGCTCGAACTGGTCGACGCCCAGTTGCTCAGGCGCTACCGGCGTCACGCCATCGTCGCCAACACCGTGCTTGCGGCGGTCCTCACACCCACGCCCGACGTGTTCACCATGCTCCTGATGGCGGCGCCTATGATCTTGATGTACGAGATCTCCATCCTGATCGCCCGCTACGTGAACCCGGTTCCCGAGGTCGCTATCCACGAGCGCGACCCTGAGAGCGGCGGCTTCGAAGAGTTGGAGGGGCCGGGACGCAACGGCCACGAGGAGGACGGGCGCTAACCGCCCCTTCCCGATAGACGCTGGCTGAGGTGCCGCATGGAGCGGCGGAGCAAATCCTCGGCAACCTCCCGGAAGAACGTACGGTGGGAGATACGGTTGAGCCACGCCGGATGGACCTCGTAGTCGGTCCAGAAAGTCACCCGCACGGTACCAGGACTTTCCATTTCGACGATCCAGCCTCCACGGCCCACGGCGCCCTTCACGTATCGCCACTCGATCCGGCGCGGCGACCGAAGCACGTCGATGGTACTGTGGACTTCGTGGGTGAATCCGGCGGCGCTGAGGGTGAAAGACATGGATACGCCCTCGGCCAGTGATTCGGCGCCGTCGAGAAGCCTGGCCTGTTTCAGGCCGAAAGTCCACTCCGGGAAACGGGGCACGTCGAGGAGCGCGGCGAAGACCGTCTCCGGCGTGGTCCCCGAGATCAGCTGGCTCGCGCGGGCGGGACGGTTCATGATGGCATTGTATTTGCCCGAACGCCACGTTTGCCCGTAGGCTAGAGACTTCGGGGGCCGTTTATGATAGAAACCGCTCTCATGGAAGCTGGTAGCTCGACCAATTTTGCGAGCACTTACGTCCGGCTGGCCCGTCCGAAGCAGTGGACAAAGAACGGGTTTGTGCTGGCCGGGCTGGTGTTCTCGGGAAACGCCTTCGATCCGGCGTCGGTGGGGGCGGCGTTGCTCTCCTTCATGGCTTTCTGTTTGCTCTCGGGGGCCGTGTACGCCGTCAACGACGTACTCGACGTGGACGAGGATCGCAAGCATCCCCTGAAGCGGCTCCGTCCCGTGGCGAGCAGTGAGATCTCCGCCAGCGCCGCGGTCGTCTACGCGGTGTTGCTGGCGGCGGCCGGGATGGCGATTTGCTTCTCCGTCAACCTCGGGGTCGGGCTGGTCGGGCTGACGTATCTGGGCATACAGGCCGTCTATTCACCGGTCCTCAAACACATGGCGATCCTGGACGTGATGGGCATATCAGCGGGCTTCGTGATACGCGCCCTCGCCGGCGTCGTGGCAGTTGGTAGCCCTATCTCACCCTGGCTCATAGTTTGCACGGGCCTCCTCACGCTCTTCCTCGGTTTCTCCAAACGGCGCCACGAGTTGGCTACCCTTGGAGAAGGCGCCACCAACCACCGCAAGAACCTCCGCGACTACTCCGTGCCGATGCTGGACGAGATGATGAACATTATGATCTCCGCGACCATCATCGCCTACGCGCTGTACACCTTTACGGTCTACGAGCGCGACGCGGAGATGTTTATGATGGGAAGCATCCCGTTCGTGGTGTATGGGGTATTCCGGTATATGCTGCTCGTCCATCGCGACGGCGGCGGCAACCCCGACACCCTGCTCCTCGCTGACCGGCCGTTGCAGGTCTCGCTACTCCTCTGGCTGGCCGTCGTCGGTGCGGCCATCTACATCTTCTAGTCCGCCATGGAGCGCCTGAGACGCAACCTCGCCGTTGCCCTGGCGCTTGGCGTCGGGGTTTACGTGGTTCTTGCAGTCCTCTCGGATTTCGGTAAGCTGCGCGAGGCCCTGAGTAGCTTCAACTACGCCCTAATCCCCGCCATCCTCGGCCTCGTGCTTCTCTCCTACGTGGGGCGGTTCTTCCGGTGGCTGTACTACCTGAAGGTTTTGAAGGTCAGTGTCCCGCTGGGTACTAACGCCGCGATCTTCGCCTCTGGCCTCTCGATGGCCATCTCACCTGGCAAGCTGGGTGAGGTGCTGAAGAGCGTCTTTATCCGCCAGTCCTCGGGAGCACCCATAGCGCGTACCGTGCCCGCGGTCGTCGCCGAGCGCGCCACCGACGGTACCGGCATGGTCGCCTGGGGGTTCCTCGGCGCCTTTGCGCTGAACATTCCCCCGTGGACGATGCTTGCTTTTCTGGCCGTGGCCGTGTTCGCCATCGCGGTGCTACGCTCCAGGCGATTGTCGTTGCTGGCGGAGCGCGCGCTCTCCCGAATGCCGCTCCTGGACCGGCTCGCCCCGCATCTGCGGGACTTCCACGGAGCATCGAACACGCTGCTCGGGACGGGGCCGCTCGTGGTGGGAACCATCATCTCGTTCCTCTCGTGGGGCTTCGAGTGCATGGGGGTGTATCTGTGCACCGTCGGATTGGACCTGGATCTGCCGTTCCTGCTCGTGGTTTTCGTGTTCGCCGTAAGCTCGCTGCTCGGCGTGGTGAGCATGTTGCCAGGCGGCATCGGGGCTGTCGAGGCGGGGCTCGCGGTGCAGTTCGTGACGCTGGCCGGCCTCTCCCGCGGCACCGCGGGGGCGCTGACGTTCGTCATCAGGGTGGCGACGCTGTGGCTCGCCACCCTGATCGGGGTTATCGGCCTTCTGGTGGTGCGGGGCATACTCGGCGACGCCGAACCACCGGAGGTCGCCGGGGACCCGGAAACCTCCCGTTAAACTCGGTGAGAAGGGTTCTACAGGTACCTGCGGATCAGACGCAGGTATCGCTCCATCTCGAAGTAGTCGCCGGGACAGGACGTTGCTGAAACCTTACGATGACGGACTATGTGATCCTTGTCCACCGGCACGTTGTACTTTCTACTGACGTAGGCCGACAGGCGGGCCGAGGCATGGTACATGGCGTCGGTCCACGTCCGGCGGTTGTCGCCGTAGCCGGCGTGCTCGATGCCGATGCTGTGCTGGTTGTACCACCAGTCTCCCGAGTGGTAGGCGATGTTCTTGTCGCGGACACACTGGCCGACTTTGCCCCTCCGGCCGACCACGTAGTGGGCGGAGACCCCGGCGTTCGCGTTGTTGAACCAGCCTATGGTGCCCGAGTACGAACCCTCAGCGACGTGGACCACGATCCTGCTTATGTTCAGGATTTCCTCGCGGTTTCTCCGACAATAGTTGTACTGGTTTTCGCATGGGCCGGATCTGCCGTTGTGGTAGGCCCCGTACCAGATGGCCCTTCCGTAGTCCGCGGCGGCCAGCGTGGTGAGGACAGCCGGCGGGCTCACGTCCTGGGTCTCCAAGACGAGATGCTCCCCGCTCGAGATCGTCAGCGAAGCCCCGTCCTCCAGCGTTTCGTAGACCTCCTGGGTGTACAGTAGACCGGCGCCGTACTCCGCCACCGCATCCTGCCACCCATCCAGTTCGCGGGGCCTGCCTTGCCCGGCGATGTCCGCCAGCACTGTCGCGCCACCCTGGATGTTGGATGCACGGTCCGTCTTGAGCCGCCACTCGGAGAGGCCGGTAAGGGCGGACGCCCGGCCAAGTGTGTCCCTGGACGGGTTCTGGAGTAGCTGCGTGATGCCGTAAGCGCCGGTACCGTGCAGGTCGCCCGGCCGGTACGCGCTGGCGCCAGGAGGCGGCATCTCCCACAGCGTGTTGACGTAACCCATGGCCAGCCGCAACTCCTCAGGCCCCCTGTACCTCCTCGCCGCTGCCTGGAACTCGGATAACAACGACGTGCCTGACGAAGTCCTGGCCCGCAACTGGCGCGAGCCGAACACGCTGATCGCAGCCGCCCCCGCGAGCCCGGCCCCGCCCATCTTCAGAAAACGTTTGCGATCCATCGTCGCAACGGGTACGTCAAAAGCCCCCTGAGGCTCACCGTACATTCCCCCTCCTTCGGCGGCCACGAAAGCCGCCTTTGGATAGACTGCGCCCTAATTATCGGATAGTGCGCCGAAGATTTGAAGTTCCAGCACGATGATACCGGACCTCGGCCAACGATACCCGGAGATAGAAGAGGACAGGGCAACCAGCCGGCGTGCCTGGATGTTGTCCGGGGCCACTATTCCGCCGGACGCTCCAGGATATCCCGTGTCATGTGGCGGTTGCCGGCTGTGAGGCCACCGTCCACGGGGAGCGCGACGCCCGTTATCCACGACGCCTCGTCCGAGGCCAGGAAAAGGACGGCATTCGCCACGTCTTCCGGTTCCCCGACGCGGCCCAACGGGTACCAGGCGGACACACGGTCCAGGACCCCTTCCTGCCTCCTCTCGCGCTCACTCCACGCAGGGGTTCTCAACGTGCCGGGCACGATGGCGTTTGCGCGCACACCGTCCGGCCCGTAGCGTACCGCCAGACTCCGCGTCAGGCTCAGGATGCCGGCCTTGGCCGCACTGTACGCTTCGTTGCCGTAGTAGGCGAGGGCGTTGACCGAACTTATGTTGATTATGGCCCCGGAGCCCCTATCGATCATGTCCGGTAGCACTGCCTGGGAACAGAGGAAAGAGCCCTTCAGGGCGATGTCCACCTCCCGATCCCACGCTTCTTCGGTGATGTCGAGGAAGCCGGTGTCAGCGGTCATCGCCGCGTTGTTGATGAGGATGTCAACGGGCCCGAACGTCTCCCTCGCCGCGCTGGCCGTCGCGGCCACCTCAGCGGGGCGGGACACGTCCGTCCTGTGCGGCAGCGCCGTTCCGCCCACGCCGGTGATCTCACGGGTCACCTCCCCGGCGCTTTCCTCCGCCACGTCGGCCACCACCACGGCAGCGCCCTCCGCGGCGAAGAGGCGGGACATCACGCGCCCGACCCCCGATCCGCCGCCCGTGACCACCACCACCTTATCCTCAAACCGCATACACGCCTCCTGACCCCACCGACGGTCGTCCCGGCGCACCGAAGATGCGCGCCCGATACCGACATCATAGTGCAATAGCCTCCGGATGCGGGGGAGGACTGCCGGCTTTGCTTGCCCGCGTCCGCCGGGCCGTATAGTCTTGCTTGCATGCAGACCTCGATGTTCGCTTTCGCCACGGATCTCGCCGACGAGGGAGTCGAAGCGGTCCTCGACAACGTCCACGGGCGGGCGGGCCTGGACGAGGTGACGCTGGGCGTGGCCTACCACGACGCCAGGGACATCTTTCCCCACAACCCGGTTCGTACCGTGCGCTACCTGGAAGGCGGCGCCGTCTTCTTCCGGCCCGGCAACGAACGCTACGAAGGATTGCGGCTCCAGCCCCATCCGAGCGCCCTGGCCCGGACGGGTGATCCCTTGGGAGAACTATGCGAGGCCGCCGAGCATCGAGGAATGGGCGTGAACGCCTGGATGGTTTTCCTGCACAACGACCGGCTCGGCTTCGATCACCCCGAATGCGCGACCCAGAATGCCCTGGGGGACCGCTACCTCACGGATCTCTGCCCGGCCAACCCCGACGTGCGGGCGTACGTTCGCGCGCTCGCTTCGGACGTCGCCGGTTACGGTGTCTCTAACATCTTCGCGGAGTCTCTCCACTTCCACGGCCTGGGACACGGCTACCACCACGAGCGCTACTTCGAGGACATCGGGAGCGTTGGGGCTTTCATGCTCGGCCTGTGCTTTTGTGAATACTGCCTGGAGGCGGCGGGCCGGGCGGGTGTAGATGCCGCCGCAGTCCATCGCGCGGTGCGCGAGGACCTTCGCCGCCGCCTCGACAACGGCGCTCCAGAGGGGGATTCCGGTGAAATCACGCGGGAGCTTGTGGAGTCCTTCGCGGGGGAAAAGGTACTCGCTTACAGCGATGCCCGCGAACAGACCGTCAACTCCCTCGCGGACGAAGTATCCGTAGCGGCGGGGAAGACCCTCGTTGCCTTCCTCGACCTCTCGGGTGCTGAGAAGGGCTTCGCCACCGGTAAACCCGAAGGCGGGGCTACTGTCGAAATCGGGTGGCGGATAGGTGTGGATGCCGCTTCATTATCTACCGTTTGCGACAGGCTCGTGGTTGCGGGGTACGCCGCGGACCCCTCCAGACTGGCATTCGACCTGGACGCATACCAGGAGAGAATCCCCGATGTATCGAAGCTCGGCCTGTTGCTGCGACCAATGCCGCCGGATTGCCGGTCGGCCGAGAACCTGGCGGCGAAGGTGGACCTGGCGCGTGGGCGGGGCTTCGAACGCCTGGATTTCTACCACTACGGTTTTTGCCGCCTGAACGCCCTGGACTGGGTCCGCCGATCCCTCTCCGGGGCCTGAAAAGCCCGGCCGCGCTAGCCCATCCTCGGACTCTGTTGCATCTAATCGGGCCCGGTCCTAGTATGTGTTCGGAAGGTGTACGCCAGGGACTTCGATGCTCCGGCGTGGGGGTGGGAGCGGCTGCGGGGGCCCGGTCAGGTCTCCGCCGAAAGGGGTGGCGCTGATGACCAGGGGAAGCGCAACGCCGGGTTCCGGCGGCGAAGGTTCACTATCCAGGCTGAACATCCTGATCGCGGTTACCGCAGCGATAGTCGGCCTGATCTACGGCTACGACCTGGGCTCTATCGCCAGCGCCCTCCTGTTCGTCGTCCCAGACTTCGACCTCTCGACGTTCATGACCTCCGTGGTGACCTCGGCCGTGGTCCTCGGGCAGCTCGTCGGGGCGTTCTTCGCGGGCCGTATCTCCAATGCCATCGGCCGCAAGCGCACCATGGTCCTGGTGGCCCTGGGCTACGCGGCCTTCGCAGGTTTGCAGGGGCTCGCGCCAAACGAATGGTTCCTCGCCGTAGTACGGTTCCTTCTGGGATTGGTGATCGGGCTCTCCATCGTCGTGGCGCCGGCGTACATAGCGGAGTCCGCGCCCATACGGGTCCGGGGCTCCATGCTCGTCACGTTCCAGATCGCCACCACCTCCGGCATCGCCATAGCCTACTTCGTCGGCGCGGCCCTGGCCGCCACGGAGAGCTGGCGGCTCATCCTCTCGCTGTCTGCGATACCGGCCCTGATCGTGCTGTTTCTCGTCGTGCGGCTGCCGGACACCGCCCGCTGGCTGATGATGAACGGCCAGCGCGACGAGGCGATCGACCTCCTGCGCCGGGTCAACCCGGACATGGACTCCGAGCGGGAAGCGGACCTCATCGAGCGGGACCTCGCCCACGAGGAGAAGGGCAGCTTCTCCGAGCTCTTTCAGGGCCGCTTCAGGAAGGCCGGTATCTTCGTGGTGGGGCTTGGGTTTCTGGTCCAGATCACCGGCATAAACGCCATCGTGTACTACAGCCCGACGATCATCAAGCAGGTCGGTGTCACCAGTTCGACCGGGGCCATCGTGATAACGGGCTTCATCCAGGTGGCGGGTGTGATCGCCGAGATAGCCGCGTTCCTAGTGGTTGACCGGTGGGGACGCCGTCCGACTTTGCTTTCGGGCATAGCTACGATGGCTGTGGCGAACCTGCTGCTGGTTTTCGCTTACGCGCTGGAGGCACCGGCGGTGTTCACCATGATCGGGATACTCCTCTTTACCGTCGGGTTCAACTTCGGATACGGGTCGCTGGTGTGGGTCTATGCTTCGGAGAGTTTCCCCGTGCGGCTGCGCACGCAGGGCGGTTCGGCCATGCTCACCTCGGACCTTCTCGCCAACTTTATAGTCGGCGTTGTGTTCCTGAATGCCCTTGGCACCTTGGGCGGCTCGTTCACCTTCGGCATCTTCCTGGTGCTCTCCATATTCGCGATCGGCTTCGTGTACATCCTGGCGCCTGAGACCAAGGGACGCCAGCTCGAAGAGATCCGGGGCTACTGGTACAACGGCGGCCGCTGGCCCCAGGAGTCCGAAGCCCGCAGCCCAACCGCGAGCGGTTGATGGCCCGTTCCCCGGTGGACACCCCTTTCCTGTCCATAGACGAGTCCAAGATGGGGCAGAATATCCTCGAAATGTCCGGGGTGGCCGCGCGCAGCGGCGTCAACTTGAGGCCGCACGCGAAGACGCACAAGATCCCAGAGATCGCGCGGCGGCAGGTCGAGGCCGGTGCTGTGGGCATCACGGTGGCGAAGGTGTCGGAGGCCGAGGTGATGGCTGATGGCGGGCTCGAAGACATCTTCATTGCCTACCCCCTGGTGACGGAAGGGAAGATCCGGCGGGCCACTTCCCTGGCCGAACGGGTGCGCCTGATCGTTGCGGTGGACAGCCTCCAAGGAGCCCGGACGATGTCTTCTGTTGCGAGGACGGAAGGTGTCACCCTGGAAGTCCGGCTGGAGGTGGATACCGGGCTGAGGCGAACGGGTATTCCCCGAGGGAAGGCCGCCGATCTGGCAGTGGAGATCTCCGGTTTCGAAAACCTGGATCTCACCGGTATCTACACGTATCGGGGGGCCGTTCTCGAAGACGGTTCCCCCACGCTCGACCTGAAGCGGGCAGGCCACGAGGAGGGAAGGCTGATCGTATCGGTCGCCGATGAGATCAGGGAGCGGGGGATCGATGTTCGGGACGTGAGCCCTGGGTCCACCCCGACCGCCCGGTACGTGGCCGGGATCGAGGGGGTGACCGAGATACGTCCTGGGACTTACGTGTTCTACGACGCGATGCAGGCCGCAATGGGCGTCTGCTCGCTCGACGATTGTGCAGCCAGGGTAACGGCGACCGTGGTGAGCCGGCCTTCCCCTACCCTCGCCATCATAGACGGCGGCAGCAAGACCTTCGCCACGGATGTGCAACCGGGCAAGGAGCCTTCGAACCTCGAAGGGTTCGGCCACGTCATGGGTCACCCGAACGCGGTGCTGGCACGGCTTACCGAGGAGCATGGGATGCTTACGGTGGATGAAGATGACGATCTCGGTGTGGGGGACACTGTGGAGATCATACCCAACCACGTCTGCAGTACGGTGAACCTCCATGACCGGGTCTATTTGAGGTCGGGTGATGTTACGCAGACACTCTGGGTGGCGGCCCGCGGCATGATGAAGTAGGGAGAACTGGAATTGCTGGATGTATTGCTGAAAAACGGCCGGATCGTTGACGGGACCGGCAACCCGTGGTTTTTCGGCGACGTGGGCGTGAAAGAGGGTACCGTGGTCGAGGTCGGACGCTCGAAAGGCCGGGCCCGTGAGACTATGGACGTGGGCGGGCGGGTGATCTCACCAGGATTCATAGACGGCCACTGCCACTCGGACCTGATGGTCCTTGACGATCCCGGGAGCGCGATAAAGCTCAGCCAGGGTGTGACGACCGAGGTGGTCGGCAACTGCGGGATGACCCCGGCGCCCTTCTCCCATCGGAACCTCGACCCGCTGCGGGCCTACGTGGAGCCGGTCCTCGGGACCACGGAGCGGGAGTGGTCGTGGGAGACGATGGGGCGGTACGTGGAGAGCCTGCAGGATGCGAGGCCGTCGGAGAACGTGGCGACCTACGTGGGGCACGGGACGTTGCGTATCGCCGCGATGGGCTTCGAGAACCGTCCTGCCTCCGTGTCCGAGCTGGGCCGCATGAAGGATATGCTCGCGGAAGCGCTGCAGGCAGGTGCGATCGGTCTCTCCCTCGGGCTGATGTACGCGCCCGGCGGCTATACCTCCAGGGAAGAACTGGCGGAGTTATGCTCCGTGTTGCCGGAGTACGATGGACTGCTCGCCACCCACATCCGGGGCGAGGGCGGGAGCCTGATCCCATCCCTCGAAGAGGTCATCTGGGTCGCCGAACGCAGCGGATGCCCCCTTCAGGTCAGCCATCTAAAGGCTGCCGGAAGGAGCAACTGGGGCAACGTGCTGCGGGCGATGGAGCTTCTCGAAGAGGCGCGTTCGCGGGGCATCGACGTTACATGCGACGTGTACCCGTACAGCGCCGGCTCCACCTCACTCACCACGCTCCTGCCGCCCTGGGCGCTGGAGGGCGGCATCCCTTCGATGCTGGAGTGCCTGGAAGACCCGGAAGCCAGGAAGAAGATCCGGGAAGAGATCGCACACGAGCAGGACGGCTGGGACAACATGGTTGCCTCCACGGGCTGGAACAGCGTCTACGTCTCCTCGCTGGGCCGCGGTCCGGATTCAAACCTGGAGGGCCGCCATATCGCGCAGATAGCCGAGGCGCGGGGGGAAGCCCCGGCGGATTGCATGATGAACCTGCTTGTCGAGCAGGAGGGGAAAGTGTCGATGGTCTTCTTCCACATGGTTGAGGAGGATGTAGATCAGGTGGTCTGCTGGGACTACTCGCTCGTCGCTTCGGACAGCCTCCACTTCCAGGCGGAGAAGCCGCATCCCAGGTCATACGGCACCTTCCCGCGTATTCTGGCGAAGTACGTGAGGGAAGACCGGACGCTCACGCTGGAGGATGCTGTGCGGAAGATGACCTCGTTTCCGGCAAGGAGATTCCGGCTCGGAAGGCGGGGCATCGCCGCGCCGGGGTACGCGGCCGATCTGGTTGTGTTCGACCCCGAAACCATCTCCGACAGGGCCACCTACGACGACCCGAAACGGTTCCCCGACGGGATCTCGCACGTCCTGGTCGGTGGCGCCAGGGTCATGGAGTCGGGCGCCCACCTGGGGACGCGGGCCGGAGGGGTGATCGAGAGGAGCAGCCCCTGAGCTTGATGGGGTAAATCTGGGGAAGATGGTCGGGAAATATCCATGAGGAGGACAGCATGAGCAGGAAGACGATCACTGCGGGCGGGGCTCCGGAGCCGGCGGGCCCGTATTCCCACGCCGTGGTTGCCGGCGGCTTCGTTTACGTCTCGGGACAGGGACCGGTAAACCCGGAGACCGGGACGTCCCCGGACGAGTTTACCGAGCAGGTCCGTCAAACTTTCAGGAACCTGCGGACGATCCTGGAGGCTGCTGGCTCTGGCCTTGACAGCGTGGTGAAGGTGAACGCCTACCTCACGGATCTGACACGCTTCTCGCAGTTCAACGAGGTATACAAGGAGTTCTTCGGCGACGAGCCGCCTGCCCGCACGACCGTCGGGGCGACGCTGTTCGGCATTCTCGTCGAGGTCGACTGCGTTGCCGTGGCCGGATGATGTTGAGAGACAGCCCGCCCGCTGAAAGGGTTCTATGCCTGATGTGATCACGGCCGGCGAGACCATGGTACTTGGCGTACCATCCGCGCCGGGACGGCTTCGGCACGCCGCGGCCCTGGAACTCAAGATAGGCGGCGCGGAGTCCAACGTTGCCATAGCCCTGGGCCGGTTGGGCGTCTCCGTGGGCTGGACCAGCTTTCTCGGGAACGACGAGGTCGGTCAGCTCGTGCTCGACCGCATCCGGGGCGAGGGCGTGGACACCTCGCGGGTGCGGCGGGTTCCGGATCTCCCGACCGGCCTGTACCTGCGCGAGATCGTGGCTGGCTCCACGCGGGCCTACTACTATCGCAGCGGCTCCGCCGCCTCCACCATGTCACCCGACGCGTTTGACCCGGCATACCTCGAAGGGACGAAGATCCTACACCTCACCGGCGTCACCCCTGCCCTCTCCGGAGACTGCGCAGACTTCGTGCGGTGGGCGGCGCGGGAGGCCCGGTCGCGTGGCGTGACCACAAGCTTCGACGTGAACTACCGTTCCAAGCTCTGGCCGCCCGGGGCGGCGAAGAGCTTCGCAGAGGAGTTGATGCCCGAGGTGGACCTCCTGTTCGTCGGCGACGACGAGGCCCGCGCCATCTGGGGCGCGGACGATGAAGAATTCGCCCGGAGCCTGGCCGCGTTGGGTCCGCGGGAAGTAGTGGTGAAGTGTGGCAAGACGGGTTGTTTCGCCCTGGCCGGGGATCGCGTGATCCGCGCTTCCGCCTTCGAGGTTGAGGAGGTGGATTCCGTCGGAGCCGGGGACGCCCACGCCGCAGGTTACCTGGCCGGCGTTCTGTGGAAGCGCGACGTGCACGAGCGGTTGCGCCTGGCGAACGCCCTGGGCGCATACAGCGTCATGACGCTGGGAGATTACGAGGGGTTGCCCGGCCGGAAAGAGTTGTACTCTATGATGGACGGAGAGGAAGACCTCGGACGTTGAGACTACGACCAAGGAGGGCGGCATGATAGAGGGCGTGTACGTGGCGAACGTGACCCCGTTCCGGGACGACAACACCCTGACGGTTGATGTCGGGGCATACCTCGATCACGTCTCCTGGCTGGCCGAGAAAGGTGTGAGGGGCGTGGTGCCCTTCGGCACCAACGGCGAGGGGCCATCCGTGTCCCTGGACGAGAAGCTGCACGTACTCAAGGCCCTCTTCAACCGGCGGCCCCCTTTGCAGATAATCCCTGCCGTGATGCAGGGCAACCTGCCCGACACCCTGCGTATGGTGGAGGCTCTGAACACACTACCGGCCACCGCCGTGCTCGTGCTGCCACCCTACTACTTCAAGCCCGCGGATGCCGAGGGGCTCAGGCTGTTCTACCGGCCGGTCATAAGGGCCAGCGAACACCCCGTGATCGCCTACCACATACCCAAGTACGCCGTTCCCGTGCCCGTTGAAGTCGTCCGGGATCTCCCGTTGTGGGGTGTGAAAGACTCCAGCGGCGAGGATGATTACGCTCGGGGCGTACTCGAAACCGGGAAGGGCGTGCTCATCGGCACCGAGGACGATCTGTGGACCTGTCTGTCCACCGGAGCCCAGGGTGCCATAAGCGCACTGGCGAACTTTGCGCCCGAGATGGTGGTGGCGCTGCACGACAGGTTCCGGGAAGGCGACGCCACGGCTGGCGAAGAGCTTTCGCGGATGCTCCAGGCTGCGCGGGCCGGGACCAAAGAGTACGCCTCGGCCGCCGTCCTGAAACGTCTCGCCCAGGAGCGGCACGGCGCGAGGATGGGAACCGTCCGCCCGCCGTTCGTCCCGTTGCCAGAGGACTACGATCCCGGCGGCGTGCTGGAGATCACACAGGCGGTCCAACCCGGAACGTGAGAGGACGGGGAATCCTCACCCGGCATTGGACAGCGTCGCCGGCAATCGCGCTGCGGATGAACCCACGAAACAGATAGCCTGATTCTGGATGGGGTTCGTGCGCTATCGCCGGTCTGGAAGCTCGTGCTCCTTCGTTGTCACACCGAGCCTGGACGCAATGCAAGTGGTCGATGAGGAAGGGGAGAGTCCACAACAACGATTGAAAAGTGCGTCTTCGTAGTTTATGAACATCAGGAGCCGTGGCCCAAGTGGAAGCAAAATCGGGGCACGGGAGATCTCGAATCCAGGATCGGAGAGGTGGGAGAATGGGCCACATGGTAGATTTATTGCGGTCTCGGGAGGGCCGTGTTGTCCCAATGTTCGGAGCAGCGACGCCGAACGACAAAGAGTTTCTTGTCGGTGTAAAATCGTAGCAATATGCGATTAATAATCTCCGAGAAAGCCAACACAGCAAAAAAAGTTGCCCAGTTTCTGGCCGAAGGCACGGTGAAGGAAGGCAAGCACCGTAGCGTGCCCCATCACACCTTCGACTGGAACGGCGAAGAGACCGTGTCCGTAGGGCTCAAGGGGCACGTCCTGAACCCCGAGTATCCCGAGGAGTACTCCAACTGGCAGAAAGTCGAGCCGAGCCGCTTGATAGACGCGGAGATCCTCAAACCCGTCTCTGAGAAAGGCGTGGCCCAGGCCGTCCAGTCCCTCTCCAAGAAGGCTGACAGGGTCGTCATCGCGACTGACTTCGACCGGGAGGGCGAGTTGATCGGGGTCGAGGCCCTCAGCCTCGTCTTCGAGGCCAACCCGAAGCTGATGGATCACGTCGAGCGCGCCCGCTTCTCCGCCCTCACGAAGGCCGAGATCCAGAACGCCTTCGATAACCTGGTCGAAGTGAGCCGGGATCTCGCCGACGCTGGTGAGGCGCGGCAAGATATAGACCTGATCTGGGGCGCGACCCTGACCCGCTGGGTCTCCCGCGCCACGAAGCGCTACGGGAGCGCGTTCCTCTCCGTGGGCCGGGTCCAATCTCCCACTCTGGTGCTGATTGCCGAGCGCGAGCGCGAGCGCCGGGCGTTCGTTCCCGAGCCATACTGGGAACTCGAAGCCACCCTGCGTAACGGGGAGCCGTTCCCCGTGCGCCACGTCAAGGGCCGGTTCAAGGAAGAGGCGGCCGTGCGCGCCGCGCTGGAGAACCTCACGGACACCGCCACGGTCCTGGAAGTCAAAGAGAAAGCCGCAACCCGCCCGCCGCCCACACCGTTCAACACCACGGCCTTCCTGACGGCGGCGGCGAATATCGGGATCAGCCCTTCGCGGGCCGCCCGGCTCGCCGAAGACCTGTACACCGACGGCTACGTCTCCTACCCGCGCACGGACAACACCGTTTATCCTCAGTCGCTGGACATGCGCGAAGTCCTCGGATACTTCAAAGGCGTCGAGGGAGTAGGACAGTACGCGGAGAAGCTGTTGAAGGGCGGTGAGCTCAAGCCGACGCGGGGCAAGAAGCAGACCACGGACCACCCCCCGATCTACCCGACGGGCCGCGCTTCTAAGAAGGCGCTGAGGGACGACCACTGGAAGATCTACCAGCTCATCGTCCGGCGCTTCCTGGCGACGCTCTCCAGGCCGTCGAAGAGCCTGCGCACGACGCTGCGTTTCGACTCCGGCGGCGAAGTGCTCACGACCCGCGGCACCGTCGTGACGGAGGAGGGCTGGCTGGAGATCTACCGCTACGGCCGCCGCCCGGACGAGGAGTTGCCATCTCTGAAAGAAGGCGAGGAACTGGCGTTGATCGGGGCCGAGATCCTCGCAAAAGAAACCCAGCCGCCGGGACGCTACGGACAGGGCCGCCTCATAAACATCATGGAGGATCTGGGCCTGGGCACCAAGGCAACGCGCCCGAACATCATCCAGAACCTCTACGACCGGGGCTACGTCCACGATGACCCGCTCGTGCCGACCGAGAAGGGCATGGGCGTCGCAAAGGCGCTCAAGGACTTCGCCTCGGAGATCGCCTCGCATGAGATGACGGCCGAGCTGGAGCGCAGCATGGACGCCATCTCCGAAGGCAAGGTAAGCAAGGACTCCGTGGTGGACGAATCCCGCGACGTGCTCCGGCGTGTGTACGAACATCTCCAGAGTTCGGAGGAGAAGTTCGCGGATATCGTGTGGGAGGGCATTCGCACGGATGAGACCCTGGGCAAGTGCCCGGAGAGCGGGCACGATCTCATAATCCGCCGCAACCGCAAGAGCCGCAAGCGCTTCGTCGGCTGCACCGGATATCCCGACTGCCGCGTCACCTACCCGCTGCCGCAGCGCGGAGAGATAATCCCCCTCGGCACCGCGTGCGATGCCTGCGGATCGCCCGAGATAAAGGTGCTCGGCGGGAAGCGGCCCTGGATCACGTGCATCAACATGGACTGTCCCAAGAAGCAGGAGCAGCGCGAACAGAAAGAACAGCGCGAGGCCGCCGAGAAGGAAAAGGCCGCCCAACGGGAGGAAGGGAGTGAGGCAGCATCGCGGGAGAACGTTCAAGAGCCGGTGAAGTCCACCACTTAGAGAACCGGCTGCAACTCCCGGACCTCTCCACGGAGCCCCTCAAGCGGGCGGTTTCTCCCTATGTGCGGGCCGGGGGATACTTGCTGTTGTGGGCACTCATCGCAACGGTTTGCTATTCTGCCTTCATGTAATTAAGATTAATGAAGTTTAGTTAAGGATGCGGTCAAAGCGTTTTATGGCACGTGCCGAAAAGGGCTTCGATATCCGGTTGGCGAAGGTTTGGAGAGAGTTGTAGCGTGGCTCCCATAATCGGTGTGACGGCAACGTTGAAGGAAGACGTTGATGCGGTGGCGGAACGTCCGCTTGGCAGGTACATCAGGGCCGACTACGACTATGTGGAAGGCGTGGCCGAGGCCGGTGGCGTACCCGTGGTCTTGCCGCCGGTCGCTGGCTCTGTGGCCGCCGAGACCATAGCCGGTACGCTTGACGGCCTGCTTTTGAGTGGCGGCAGCGATCTTCACCCCAGCTACTACGGTGAGGAACCCATCCCCGAGCTCAACGTCACCGTGCCGGAGCGCGACGCTTTCGAGATGGAGGTGCTGGAGCACGTGTTGCGGCGCGGGATACCGGTTTTCGGGATCTGCCGGGGGGTGCAGGTGCTGAACGTGGCCCTCGGCGGGACGCTGTATCAGGACCTTCCTTCGCAGATGGGGGGTATCGTCCTTCTCGGCCATCGCCAGGAGACGCCCAAGTGGGAGCCCAAGCACGAGGTTGAGGTGGACGGTGGCTCGCAGATCTCGGGCATCATGGGCCTCGAAGAACTAAAGGTCAACTCCTACCATCACCAGGCGGTCAAGGATCTCGCACCCGGCCTCGTCACGGTGGGACATTCCCCGGATGGGGTGGTGGAGGCCGTGGAGTACAAGGACCTTTCCGAACGTTGGATCCTCGGGGTCCAATGGCACGCCGAGGCGATGCGTGCCTCCGGCGCCGAGCACCGCAACCTGTTCACTGCCCACGTGGAGGCCGCCGAACGCCACGCTCTGCGCCGGGCCGCAGCCTAGAAGAGGCCGCCGCGCAGGCTACGCAGGGCAATCCCAGGGGCGCCTTCATCACCATTGAGGGCCTGGATTTCTCAGGCAAGAGTACCCTGGTCCGTTATCTCAAGGAACTGCTCGCGGATTCCAGGCCGCCAACGCACTTCACCCGCGAGCCCGGAGGGACGCCGGCAGCGGAACGTGTAAGGGAGATCGTACTGGACCCTGACTTGGACATGGACCCGTGGACCGAAGCATACCTGTACGCGGCGGCGCGGGCGGATCATGCGCGGGCGGGGATCCTGCCGCGTCTGGAGCGGGGCGAGAACGTCGTTTGCGAGCGGTATCTAGATTCGAGCATCGCATATCAGGGTTTTGGGCGGGGGCTCGGCGCGGAGGCGGTCTGGGATCTGAACTCGTGGGCCGTGGAGAACGTAGTGCCGGACAGGACGTTTTATCTGCGCCTCGATGTGGGGGAGAGGGAACGGAGAGCCCGCGAGGGGCGGGCGTCGCTGGACAGGATCGAGGCCGTCGGCGCGGAGTTCATGGTTCGTGTGGAGCGGGGCTTCGAAGAGATCGTCCGCCTGGAACCGCAGCGTGTAGTGGTTCTCGACGCCGCGCTTCCTCCCGGCGAGCTGGCGGAGATGGTGGTAGGGGAGATCCCGGTCCCACGATACAATCCCGGGAACGAAACGTAGTTTCTACACGGGTGGGTTGCATGGACCGAAAACCGGATAGCCGCCGAACGGGTTGGTTCCCGTCCAGCAGGGCGTTGTTCGGGCTCTCGATGTGTGGGCTGCTCCTGGGCATCGGCGTGGGGTTGGCGGCCGGCATGGGTTCCGGGACGGCTCCTGGTATATGGGCCGGTGATCCAGATAAAGGATCTGGCTGAGTTGTCCGGCGTCTTCGACGGCGTAATCGGTAACGAGCCGTCACTGCGGTTGCTGGGGCGGGCTCTGGAGGCAGACGGGGTGACGCACGCCTATCTGTTTCACGGGCCGCCGGGCGTTGGGAAACGAACGGTGGCGCGGAGGTTCGGGGCGGCGCTGGTCGCGGGTGGGGATGCGATGGCCGAGGACCGGGCGCGGCGCGGATTGCATCCGGATCTCTCGGAGGTCGAACCCGAAGGCGCGTTCACCACCATACGCCAGGTCCGGGAGGTGGTGCGCCTAGCGGCGAGCCGCCCGTTCGAAGGCGCCCGCCGCTGCTTCATACTCACCGCGGATACGCTGAACGTTCAGGCCGCGAACGCGCTTCTGAAGACGCTCGAAGAACCGGAAGGGGAGTCGGTATTCGTGCTGCTTTCCGCCTCCCGCGAGGGTGTCCTGCCGACCGTCGCTTCCAGGACGCAGGCTGTGCGCTTCGATCCCGTTCCACTTCCTGACGTGTCCCGATTCTTGGAGAGCCAGGGCGTCGAAGGACCGGAGCTTGCGGCAGCCCTCGGACGCGGCAGCGTTGGGCTCTCGCTGCGTTATGCGACGGAGGAGGAGATGCGGGAACTCAGGGAGACCGTGTTCGAGACCGGATTCTCGTACTCGCGGGACTTCGAGGAGCGGCACCGGGCCGTTGGCCGCATCCTGGCGCGAGCCGAGGCCGTTGGGGCTGCACGCGAAGCAGCTTATCTCGAATCGTTCGAGGAGCCTGACCGGCGGGCCAAGGAAGGGGCGAAGCGCGCCGGGAAGGCTGCGCGGGATGGGGCGGTGGGGGAGGCGCTGGAGTTGCTCGTGCTGCTGTATCGGGATGCGGCGGTAATAGACGCCGGGGCTCCGGAACTGGCGGCTAACGTTGACCGGGTGGATGAGATCCGCCAGCGGGTCGAAGCGAACACCGGGGCGGATTGGGCCGGGGCGGCGCTCGCTCTGGGGGAATCGCGCGCGTCGCTTGCGTATAATGTCTCGCCGGAGGCGATCCTGGAGGTGACGCTATCACGGATACGGCGCAAAATAGTAGCATCCTCCCCCGGCTCGTAGACGTTCGCCTCCCCGGATGGAGCGTCACGAAGCTCTGCTATGCGCGGGAGTTGGACCTCCGCGTCGGCTACCGGGTGGTCGTGAAGACCAAGCTTGGAGAGTTCGTGGGGCGCGTGGCCCTTACTCCCAGGCGCCGCGAGCCGTACCACGAACCGTACGAAATACTCAGGATAGTAACCTCCGAAGACGAACGCGAGGAGGACGGACACAGAGAACTGGGACGCGAGATCCGCGCCGAGGCCCAGAAGCTGGCCAGGGATTATCGTATCGAAAAGGTCGAGTTCATCGGCTGCGACGTGTCGCTGGACGGGGCCTACGTGGAGGTGAAGTACCAGTCGGAAGAGGATCCCGGCCTCGTCCCCGTCAGGGATGTGCTCGAAGAACGCTACGGCGTGAAGGTTTCCTTCCGGCGATACTCTTTCATCGAGCGATCCGGAGACACAGGCGGCTGCGACACGTGCGGGATTCCCCTCTGCTGCGCCACGTGGAGCGGCGCCCGGAGCATGGGACCCGTAAACATCAGGCTCGCCAGGCAGCAGGGCGTAACGCCGAACGACAAGATCATAGGCTGTTGCGGCGAGGTAAAGTGCTGCATGCGCTACGAGCACGACGCCTACAAGGAGTTCAAGGAGCGCGCACCGTTCAAGAACTCCACCGTCAAGCTCGGCGAGCGCGAGGGAAAGGTGATGGATTACTCGATGGTCAGGGACTCCGTCATCGTCCAGTTCGGCTCGAAACGTTCCGACCAGGAGCTCGTCACCCTGGGGAGCCTGGCCCACGACAACCCCGGCATCGAACCCGCAGACCCCGAAGACTGGGAGATTTCCTCTTCCGCCGACCCCGCCGGGGAGCCGGAAGCATAGAGGCCAATGCCGGATAACCTCTGCGACGTGCCAGGCGTCCTCGTCGGCCACGCCACCGACCTCGAAGGCGTCACCGGATGCACGGCCGTTATCTTCGAGCCTCCAGAGGGAGCCACCGTTGGCGTGGACGTGCGCGGGTCCTCGCCGGGTACGCGGGAGACGGATCGGCTGTCTCCCACAAGCACGATACGCGGCACCCACGCCCTCCTGCTAACTGGCGGCAGCGCCTTCGGCCTCGCCGCCGCCGACGGCGTCGTTCGGTTCCTCGAAGAGAAGGGGGCTGGCCTCGACGTTGGCGTTGCCCGCATCCCGCTCGTCTCCGCAGCCGTGATATTCGACCTCGTAACCGGCTCCGCTGAAGCACGGCCCGACGCCGCGATGGGCTACAAAGCGGCCTTCTCAGCCAGGGCTCAAAACTTCGCGCAGGGAACCGTGGGTGCTGGGACGGGTGCGACCGTCGGCAAGGTACTCGGCATGGAGCGGGCCATGAAAGGGGGACTCGGCAGCGCCTCCGTCCACCTGGAAGGCGGCCTCGTCGTCGGGGCACTCGCCGTGGCCAACGCGTTCGGGCACGTCAGGGACCCGCGCACGGGAGAGGTGCTGGCGGGACCGCGCCTCGACGGCGGCAAGCTCGGTAATACCGTGGAGTTGCTCCCCGAAGCCTTCGCAAACATGCGGTGGGGCGAGAACACGACGCTGGGAGTCGTCGCAACCAACGCCCGCCTCACGAAGTCCCAGGCGACGAAGGTCGCCCAGATGGCCCACGATGGCCTGGCGCGGACGATAGAACCCGTGCATACCTCCGTGGACGGGGACACGGTATTCGCCGCCTCGGTTGTTGATGTGGACTCCGGCGTAAACGCCCCGCCCGATGTGATCGGGGCGTGGGGAGCCCGCTTGATGCAGGCGGCCATCGTGAGCGCCGTGCGGGCGGCGAATGGTCTACCTGGTATCCCCGCCGTCTCAGAACTGTAGCGCGGGGACGTAGCCGCGTCCCGTGGCGCGTGCGAAGCTCTTATGCGGGGCCACCTTCTCCCCCCGATTGCTTCGACACTTCCTTGTCGATCTGCTCCCTCACCTCCGGCGGAGGCCCCTGGATGTACAGGACAGAGCCCCAGGACATGAAGATGGTGGGGGTTTGCGCGGTTCTTTGCACCTCGATCCCGTATGGTCCGTAGCTGTCCAGGAAGAACGAAGCGGTTATGGCCTCCGGCTGCCCCTTGACCGACTTGCTGGGTTCGCTCTGATCCAGATTAGGGCCGGACAAATAGGTGACGAAGACCCAGTATCCCAGCCAGTCCGAAAGTATCGACGTGTCAGTCCCAGATCCCTGATCCGGTGCCATGCTTTACCTCCTCGGTGTCAGGCTGTCGCCCTTGAAGATCGCTGCTCCCGGGGGAGACCTACAGGATATCCATGTTCATGCCGGCCCGGTTAACGGCCGCCGCACCGAGCCCGGCCGGGGGTTCGGCCACCACGACCTCGGTCGTGACGATGAGGGCGCCGACGGAGGCCGCGTTCTGCAACGCGCTCCTTGCGACCATCGCCGGGTCCATGACGCCTGCGGCGACGAGATCCTCGTACTCGCCGGTGAGGGCGTTGAAACCCACGTCGTCGTCCTGGTTCCTGACCTTCTCCGCCACGATGGACCCGTCGGCACCGGCATTTACCGCTATCTGGCGGATGGGCTCCTCCAGCGCCCGGTGGACGATAAGGGCACCCGTCCGCTCGTCGCCTTCCAGGGTGTCGAGCAGATCTCCCACCGGCCCCTGGGCGCGCAGTAATGCCACGCCGCCGCCAGGCACGATGCCCTCTTCGAGGGCGGCGCGAGTCGCGGCCAGTGCGTCCTCCACCCGATGTTTCTTTTCCCTGAGCTCGCTGTCCGTGGCGGCGCCGACCTTAATGACCGCCACGCCGCCGGCCAGCTTGGCGAGCCGCTCGTTGAGTTTCTGGCGGTCGTAGTCGGCGGAGGTGTGTTCGAGTTCGCTCTTGAGCTGGTTTACGCGGTCTTTTATCCGCTCCTCATCCCCCGCGCCGTCTACTATCGTGGTGCCGTCTTTGGTGACGACGACCTTCCTTGCCCGTCCTAACTGGTCGAGACGTGTGTTCTCCAGCTTGAGGCCGAGTTCTTTGGTTACCACCTCGCCGCCGGTGAGGATGGCGATGTCTTCGAGCATCCTTTTTCTGCGGTCGCCGAAGAGCGGGGCCCTTATCGCCGCCACGGATAGCGAGCCGCGCGTGTTATTGACGATCAGGGCCGCCAGGGCCTCGCCTTCCAGGTCGTCTGAGATGATGAGGAGCGGCTTGCCCGCCTTCATCACCCCGTTGAGGACCGGCAGGAGATCCTGGAGGTTACTTATCTTCTGGCCGGCAATCAGGACGTACGGCTCTTCGAGTACGGCCTCCATGCGCTCCTCATCCGTCACGAAGCGCGGGGAGACGTAGCCCTTGTCCAGTTGCATTCCTTCCGAATACTCAAGCTGCATCGCGAGGGTCTGGCCATCCTCGACGTTCACAACCCCGTCCTTGCCGACTATGTCCAGAGCGTCGGCTATGACGCTGCCGACCTCCTCGGAGCGCGCGCTGATGGCGCCGACGCGGACTATCTCGTCCCGGCCGCCGATCTCCTTGGCCTGCTCCCGGATCGCCTCGACGGCGACCTCGGTAGCCTTCTCGATACCGTTCCTCAAGAAGACCGGGTTCGCGCCTGCAGCGACGTTCTTGACGCCCTCGTTGATGATCACCTGGGCCAGGATCAGGGCCGTGGTCGTGCCATCGCCCGCCACGTCGTTGGTCCTTGTCGCGACCTCCTTGACCAGTTGGGCGGCCTGGTTCTCGAAGATGTCGCCCAGGTCTATCTCCTGGGCGATAGACACCCCGTCGTTGGTGATGGTCGGGGAGATCAGGGGCTTGTGCAACACTGCGTACTGACCCTTCGGGCCGAGCGTCGTTCTGACCGCGTCGGCGAGCTTGTTCACGCCGGTCTCCATCGCCCGGCGCGCCTCGGTGTCGAACCTCAGCTTCTTGTGCGCCACGAGACCTCCCTTGGTTTGGAGCCGTTAGTCATTAGCTCTTAGATTTTGGCTTCTTTGTGGAAACCCGAAAACCGGCGACGGGAGATGGAGCTTGCCATCGGCCCCTCCTTCCTCCTCATCCGCCGGCTTTCGTCCCTCGTGATTTCGGCTAACAGCTAACTGCTAACAATCAATGCTCCCTCATGCTGCCGCGCCTTCCGGGATCAGGATTCCCCTTCCACGCAGGTTGCCGGAGTTGAGGTCCTGTATAGCGTCGTTGACGGCGTCCAGCGGGTAGGTCGACGTGTGCAGCTTGACCAGGCCGCGCGCCGTCAGGTTCATGAGCTCGGCCAGGTCGTTGTACGTGCCGACCAGGTTTCCGATAACGCTGCGCTCGGTGGAGATGATGTCTATGGTTGGGATCTCGACCTTGCCGCCGTAGCCGATGACGTAGTGAAAGCCAGCATCCCGGGTCATCTTCCAGGCTTCGTCCTGGGCGCCACGCTCGCCGACGTAGTCGAAGACGACCTCAGCTCCACCGTTGGTCATCTCCAGGACGGTGTCCGCGTAGCCCTCTTCGACCTTGACCGTCTCGTCCGCTCCCCATTCCTTCGCCAGCGCGAGGGCCTCTTCGCTCGGGTCCACAACGATTATGTTCGTCGGTGTCATCGCCTTTAGGCACTGGATGCCTATGTGTCCAAGCCCGCCGGCCCCGATCACCACGGCATTCGTCCCCGCGTACAGCTCCGGCACGGACTTCCGCACGGCGTGATGAGCGGTAAGGCCCGCGTCAGCCAGTGCTGCAATGTCCTTGGGTTCCAGGACGGGGTCGAGCTTGATGACGCTCCGTGCGCTCGTCCTCAAGAGTTGGGCAAATCCACCGTCCTGAGAGATGCCGGGGAATGCGCCGTTCTCGCACTGCATGTCGCGTCCGGCGCGGCAGTAGTGGCACAGGCCGCAGGTCATAAGCGGGTGGCAGATCACCGTGTCCCCGACCTCGACGTTAGTTACTGCCGAGCCAACCTCCTCGACCCAGCCGGAGTTTTCGTGCCCGAGGACGTAAGGCAGGAGCGTGTTGTCCGCGTCCTGTATCGGCTGCCACTGGCCCTCGACGACGTGGATGTCTGTGCGACAGAGCCCCGCCGCCCCGATGCGTACGATCACATCGAGCGGACCTTCGATCTTCGGTTCGTCTATCTCCTCGACGGTGAGGCTGTCGTGGGGGATACTCTCATCGTACCTGTGTAGCCTGGCGGCTTGCATGCCAAGATCTCCTTTCCCCGTGTTCTACGCTATGCCGGGTGTGCCGTAGCGAACCGCGAGCAGCCCGCTGCACAACTCGGCGTTCCCCTCGATGCTCACCCTGGTCAACCGGGAGAACCGCAGATGCTCTACGACGGCGTGCCTGGGAACCTTGTTCCCATCGGGGTCAACCAGCAGCGGTGCGTCTTCAGAAACGTCGAGCCCGAGTTCCGCCCGGCGGTCCAGGTACGTGCCGAACTCCCCGGAGGCCGGCACGTCGCCCAGGATCATCTCCGCAAGCTCCTCGGGTGAGAGGCCACCCGCGAGCAGCGCCCGGCAGAGTTTCTCCTGCCGGCTCACGAAGGACTTGCGGCGGAAGGTGGTCCGAAGCTCGTCTAGGTCAGGCCCATCGGTTTCGTCCGAGAACGCTCCATCGAAACCGTGACCGTCGTTGACGCCGGAGTTGATCTCCCCCGACGCGTAGTGATCCTTGAGTACGACGCGCGCACTCTCGACGCCGGGGACCGATAGCACGGCCTCCTTCGCGTCTGCCACCATCATGTACGAGAAGTTCGGGGCGCAATAGTACGTCGGGAGCCTGAGCCGGACTGAAACGGCTCCTTCTTCGATGTCCAACCCCGATACGAAGTCTAGGTCGGTTATGGGTTCGTCGAGTTCGGGGTCCCGGACGCCGGAGAGGGCGTCCAGGACCGCTGTCTCTGTGAGCATGTCAGGCTGTCGCGCTGGCGGGCAACTGAAGATCGGCCGGGACCTCTATGTCGTACAGACGGGCGGCGTTGAGGCCCAGGATCTTCTTCCTGCCCTCGGTGCCGAGGCGGGGGAAGTCGTCGTACTCGTGGCCCTCGGGGTAGTCCCAGTCTACGAACCCCTCGATGATCCACTTCGGGGTCCAGAGGGCGTAGTCGCTGGCGAACAGCATCTTGTCCTCGCCGACCCAGAACAACAGCTCGCCCATGACCTTGGCGAAGAAACGCGGGCGGGCGTGCATCAGGGCGCCCAACGCGACGGCGAGGCCGGCGTACACGTTGGGCTCCTGTGTCGCCATGAAGCAGAAGTCCTCGATGCGGGGCAGGCCGACGTGCTCCACGATGAAGTTAAGGTTCGGGTGCTCTGTCGCCGCCTCGTCCACGTCCCTTACGTCGAAGGCGTCCTTGTTGAGAGGCCAGATCGTCGGCCCCTTGTGTACGTGAATGTTCTTGATCCCAAGCTCCTCGCACTTGTCGAGATAACGCTTGGCCTCCGGGTCCTTTAGGCTCCAGCCCTTCGATCCGTTCTTCCACTCCGCCGTGTATAGCTTGACGCCCCTGATGCCGTACCGCTCGTGGTCGCGCTCCAGTTGCGCAAGACCCTCATCGCCGTCCCTGGCGTCGAAGCGGCCGTTGAGGATAAACCTGTCCGGGTACTTCTCCGACAGGGTGGCATCGCGCTCGGTGGTGTTGAAGCCTTCCCTGTACCACTCTTTGAGGTAAGTGGGCAGGAAGATGGCCTTGTCCACGTACCCATCCTCGAAGAGGTCCTTCATGATGTCCTCTTCAGAGTATTTCTGGTACTTCTCCAGAGTCCAGTGCGTCTCGGGCGGCCCGAGCTGATGGTAGGCGTAGAAACACTCGATCCAGCCCTTCGCGTACTCTTCCTGGCCCTCGACCCAGTTCTCAGGAGAGGCATCCCAGAAGTGGACGTGCCCGTCCACCACGAAATACTTCTCGCCATCCTTTTCGTACAAAGCGACTTACCCCTTTCCCCTGACCGGCGGAAGGCCGGCCGGAACGCTCTGCCTGACTCCGTTGTCTCAACCGAGCATGCGATGCATGGCTCGTTCGAGCCCGTTCAAAAGTACGCCCCGTCACCACCTCCTCTCCTGGCTAGCCCCGGCCGTCATGGTAACGCATTTTACGGATACACGTCCTCCTGCCTCCCTCAATACGGCCTCTCGATCCAGATGGGCTCTGGCGTGATCTCCTCCTGCGGCTTCGGGCCGGGCTCGTTGGCGTTGGTGCCGCTTACGGTATTCAGCGGCCTGACTTTCATGTCATGGTCCAGGTAGATCTGGCACGATAGGCGCGCCTCCTCCAGAAGCTGGCGCATGTCGAGGATCATCATCTCCGCCTCGGTCATGTCCTCGGGTTCGCCCTCAATAAACTCGACGCGGCAGGTGGTGCATTTGGCGTAGCTGCCGCAGTAATGCATGATGTCCACACCGGCGTCCTCTTCGATGGCAAGAACCAGGCGCTTGCCTTCCTCGACCTCGAAGGTTCCCGCACCTTCCACTTCCAGGTTGGGCATTCAACTCCTCCACTCGTGGGCGGATTCTTCGATCAGGGCCGAAGCCTCCCCGGCGGCCCTCTGTACCATCTCGATCAACTGCTGCCCCTCGCCCGATATGCGGCGGGTCGTAGTCGCGAGCCCGATGGCGCCCGCTACCTTCCCGCTCTGGCCCTTGACCGGCGCGGCGACGCAACACAGGTTCTGCGCGAACTCCTCGAAGTCCAGCGCCACCCCCACCATGCGCACCTTGTTCAGGTGGGCGTGCAGTTGGGCCGGCTGCACGATGGTCCGCGGCGTGAAAGCCTCCAGCCCACGGTCGTCTATGTAGCCGTTCACGTACTCGGAGCCCATGCCCGCCAGCAGCACTTTGCCCAAAGCCAGCGCGTGCGAGGCGCCGTGGAACCCTTCCGATACCCCAACGGGCGGGCTCCCCGGCGGGGTCTTCACCTGGATCACCTCCAGCTCCCCATCTAAGAGCACGGCTGCGTAGGCGTGCCTCTGGGACCTGCTCGAAAGCTCCTCCACTACAGGCTCGATCGTGGCGTCGAAGTCGCTCCTGGAGCCTTCGTTGAGACGTGAGATCGCCGGCCCGAGCCTGTACCCCCCGTTGCGCGGCACCCTCTCAACGTATCCTTCCTCGGCGAGTATGCCGAGCAGGTAGTAGCAACTGGAGAGGTTGGTTCCCACCTCGCGGGCCAGTCCCTTCGCCGTCAAATCGTCCCCGCGCCGGCTGACGAGGTCCATTATCTTCAACGCCCGCCGGACGCTCTTGAATTTGGGGACACCCCTCATCTCACCCACAGATGGGTTGCCAGAGCTCCCGCTTGAACCATTACCAAGCGCCACCGAGGATCACCCCCGAAACCTTTCCTCTCCCGCCCCGCACATTCTAGCCGGTTTCGCGTATGTGGTGAGCAAGCTTTTCCGTGAAATTTCGTACATTGTTGGAAAAATTTGTCTGATTTGTTGCTAGGCAGGTCTCCGAATTTGTATCTTGAGTATCGCAAATTCGAGCAGGGGGCACAAAGGAGGCGATTGGAGAGGATTAGAGAAGTATTCGAGTGTGGAGAGGCACTGCCATAACAAGGCACTGCTTTAGACTGTCTTACGGAAGGAGCGAGAAAAGCTAGTGGCGCGCAGAAGCGTTACCAAGGCTCACAACAAGATCCAGGAACTATCTTGGGAGCCGACTTTCGTTACTAAAGATCCCAAGTACAAGACGGACTACAAGCTCACCAAGGGTGGGCAGAAGGACGCGATGAAGCAGGTCATGCAGTCCTACTTCCCCATGCAAGAGGAGAAGGACCATCGTGTCTACGGGGCCATAGACGCGGCGATCCGCGGGAACATGTGGCGCCAGGTGCAGCCGAGATGGATGGAGTGGCAGAAGCTCTTCCTCTCCATTATCCCCTTCCCTGAGATTTCGGCCGCCAGGGCCATGCCGCTTCTTACCGAGGCCTTGCCCAACCCTGAGATCCACAACGGGCTTGCGTTCCAGATGATCGACGAGGTACGCCACTCGACGATCCAGATGAACCTGAAGCGCGAGTACATGAGGAACTACATAGACCCTGCGGGCTTCGATATCACGCAGAAGGCCTTCCACAACAACTACGCGGGGACCATCGGGCGGCAGTTCGGCGAGGGCTTCATAACAGGAGACGCGATCACGGCGTGCAACATCTACCTGCAGGTCGTGGCTGAGACGGCCTTCACGAACACCCTGTTCGTGGCTATGCCTTCCGAGGCGGCGGCCAACGGCGACTACCTGCTTCCCACCGTGTTCCTCTCTGTACAGTCCGACGAGTCTAGGCACATGAACAACGGCTACGGCACGCTTCTCATGGCGCTAGAGCACGAGGAGAACCGGGAGCTACTAGAGCGCGACCTGCGTTACGCCTGGTGGAACAACCACGCGGTGGTGGACGCGGCTATCGGCGTGTTCATCGACTATGGTACCAAGGACAGGCGCAAGGACCGTGAGAGCTACGCGGAGCAGTGGCGGCGGTGGGTTTACGACGACTACTATCGCAGCTACCTGGTCCCGCTGGAGAAGTACGGCCTTACGGTCCCGCACGACCTCGTCGAGGAGGCGTGGAACCGAATCTGGAACAAGGACTACGTCCACCATACGGCCCAGTTCTTCGCTACCGGCTGGTTCGCCAACTACTGGCGCATCGACCCGATGACCGACGAAGACTTCGAGTGGTTCGAGCACAAGTATCCTGGCTGGTACGACAAGTTCGGCAAATGGTGGGAGCACTACCAGACCCTCTCCGAGCCCAACGGCCACAAGCCGATAGCGTACGAGGACACAGGCTACGTGTACCCGTGCCGCTGCTGGACGTGCATGGTTCCGTGCATGATCCGCGAGGACACCGTCCTGGACTACGTCGACGACGAGTGGCGCACCTACTGCTCCGAGACCTGCCACTGGACGGACAAGGTCGCCTTCCGCGAGGAGTACAACGGGCGTCCGACGCCAGCCATGGGCCGGCTGACCGGCAAGCGCGAGTGGGAGACCCTCTACCACGGCTGGGATCTGGAAGACGTGTTCAAGGATCTCGGCTACGTCCGCAACGACGGCGATACCCTGGTCCCACAGCCGCACGTCATCTTCGACGACTCGAAGATGTGGAAGCTGGGCCACGTGCGGGGCATCGAGTTCCAGAGCCCGAGGGTGCTGATCAACGAGATGTCCGACGAAGAGCGCGAGAAGTGGTACGAGGATTACAAGAAGGGCTTCACCATCAAGGAGACCCTCTAGCTTCCGCTTCTGGCATGGGCTGAACGTTCGACATTCAGGGAAGAGCGGCCGGGATACCCGGCCGCTCTTTTTGCGTCCGCAATTTCAACATTGGGGGAAAAATCTGCCCCCTCAACCCAAAATTTGACGCTGCTACCTTTGCTGCTAGCATTGTGATCGAAGGGAAGGGCGAAATTGCGAAGCCATAGGGTATTGGCTATTGGGAAGTGAGTAAGCAAGTATGGGTAAGAAACACAAAGTTCGCTTCGAGCCGGTAGACATCGAGATCGAGGTGGATGAAGACGAGACCGTACTCGAGGCGGCGTTCAAGCACGGCGTGATGCTGATGCACGGGTGCAAGGAAGGGCAGTGCTCGGCGTGCAAGTCTTTCCTGCTGGACGGGGATCTGGAGATGGACCGTTGGTCCACGTTCGCGCTAAACGAGTTTGAGGAGGAAGAGGGGTACGTCCTCCTGTGTCGCTCCCACGCCTACAGCGACCTGGAGGTTGAGCTTTTGAGCTTCCGCGAGGAGATGCTCAACACAGGAATCCCCCTCCAACTAGTATATGCCGAGGTCGAAGAGATCGAGTCGCTCACCCACGACATGAAGCGCCTGGTACTCAAGCTGGTAGACCCACCGGAGATGAACTTCCTCCCCGGACAGTACGCTGAGCTTTATATCCCGGACACCGAGGAGCATCGGGCCTACTCGATGGCGAACACGCCCTCCAGCGACGATCGCGCGGAGTTCATCATCAGGGTATATCCGGGCGGCCGGTTCTCGGGCATGTTGGACGGCGAGCTAGAGGTCGGGCAGAGGATGAAGATGAGGGTGCCCTTCGGCGTGTTCACCATGCGGGAGAAGTCCGAGGGCAACATTATCTTCGTCGGGGGCGGCTCCGGGATGGCCCCGATCTTATCCCTTCTCAGGCACATGGCCGAGAAGGGCATCGAGCGCAACGCCACCTTCTACTACGGGGCCAGGACGAAGAAGGACCTTTTCTACCTGGATGAAATACAGGAGTTGGGCGAACAGTTGCCCGGTGAGTTCCGGTTCGTGCCAGCCCTCTCCGAGTCCGAAGACGACGAGGAGTGGGACGGTGAGGAGGGTCTAATCACGGACGTGATCCAGCGCCAGGAAGACGACCTGGACGGGACGGAAGCCTATATGGCCGGCCCGCCGCCCATGATAGACGCCGCCATCCCGGTGCTCACGCAAATGGGCGTGAACGATGACGACATCTACTACGACAAGTTCACCATTACGGCGGAGACGGAAGAGGGCGAAGAGCAGGGGGATGAAGGAGAAGCGCAGGGAGTAGAGAGCGGGCCGGATTTTCCCGGAAAAGTCGAGTAGGGTCCAGACGGCCAGTAAGATTCGCTAAAAGGGGGTGATGTACCGCGCAAAGCCTTCTTGGCAGGGTAGGCGACAGAACAGACTAAGGGAAAGGAGGTCACTCGCTTGAGTGAATTAAAGCCGGTAACCGAAGGTGGAGGACGAGGAGAGCGAAGCATACCCAAGATCGTGCTGACGGACGCCGAAGCAGGCGCGGCGGTGTTCGCGGGCTCCGACAGCCGCTCTTACAACTACTTCACGCCCAAGAAGCGTCGGGCCACCAAGTACGAGGACGTAACCGTAGACGTACAGCCCGACCCCGACAGGTATCTCAGCCAGAACTGGGTCTATGGCTGGCCCAACGGGGATCTGGGCTACGACCCCAGGTGGACGGAGATAAAGTCCTCCGACTGGCACGCCTACCGCGATCCCAACGAGGAGTGGGAACGCACCATATACATCAACAACTCCAACTCCGTGCGCCAGGTCCAGAACAGCATTGAGCAGGCCAAGGTCGAGAACGTGTTCGAGGACTGGGACAAGAGTTGGCTCCCCATCCTCGCCAAGCACATGAGCGCCTGGGCGCACGCCGATCACGGACTCGGGATGTACGTCTTCATGCCGGCCCAGAGGGTCGCCATGAGCAACATGCACAACAACGCCATAGCAGTAAACTGCATGCACAAGCTGCGCACGGCCCAGGACATCCTGCTCTACAACCTGGAGTTGACCGAGATCTTCCCCGACGATTTCGACGGGGAAGCGCACATAGAGACCTGGCTGGAGGATCCGTCCTGGCAGGCGGTGCGTGAGAACGTCGAGCGCCTGATGAACGCCACGGACTGGGCCGAAACTACGTTCGCGTCCAACGTCATCTTCGAACCGCTGGTGGGCGAGTTGATCCGCGCCCATTTCCTGATGAGATTCGCCCCCGCGCACAACGATTTCCTTACCCCCTCGGTGATAGGCGTGAGCGCGAGGGAGTTCAACGAGCGCGACCTCGCGTACACGAAAGACATGATGACGGAATTCCTGGAGGACGAGACGAACGGGGAGGCGAACAGGGAAGCGATGCAGGGTTGGCTCGCCGAGTGGATGCCCTACAGCATCGCGGCAGCCAAAGGACTCGAGCCTATCTGGAGCGAACCTGAGGTGCAACCGGTGAGCTTCGATGATTCCTTCGCGCGGGCCAAGAGCCGGTTCGAGGGCATCCTCGACGACCTCGGACTGAAGGTGCCTGAGGAGGTGACCCTGTGAGCGAAAAACAACAGTACGAGTTCTCGCGCACCTCTTCGGACAAATGCGGCGTCACGATGAGCGCCAGCGTCGAGGGCAACGCCATCGGCGACCTCATGAGCGAGAAGGAAGGTGTGGAGGTCACCAAGTACCCGGCCATGCTCCGTATCGACGGCGGACCGGTGATCGAGTTCGACATGAACGAGATCGCCGAATACCTGGGCGAGGAAGAGTTCACCACTTACGACTTCGAGATCGAGACCTCAACCCACTACGGGCGTATGGTGCGTCTCGACGATAAGGTGATACTGTTCGCCAATCCCGAGGACGCCGCCGAGTACCTCGGTTTCGAGCCCAGCGGAGAGCAGGACGTCGGCTCAGAAGATGGACCGGCACTCCCTGCCTAAGACCAAGGAATAGGGAGCCGCGGGCCTTCGGCCTGCTTGGGGAGTAGGGAGTGGTTTTTCACTTATCCCTACTCCCTTTCCTAAGCCCACGGACGACGCTACGGGGGGTTGGCAAATGTTCTGCGCCCGGCCATTTCGTGCTGAGGATCTCCCCGCCCCTGCCGACGTAGGAGATGAGCACGGAGGTGGGCTCATCATCCTCGAAACTGACCATCAGATGATATTTACCGTGAGCCCCCATGACCGCGCCGGAACCCTCGTCATCCGTTCGGACCTCCCACCCCATCCCGGAGAGCGCCCGTCTTATGTCCTCCCTGCTCTCTCCCGGACGCGCCATGCGTTTCTCCTCTTCTCCGCAGGAAATAAAGCGAACGTGACCGCTGCGGATCGGCCCGGAAAGGGTGGCTCCTGTCGTGGAGCTGAGAAGGAGTAGCCGTTTCTTCACTACTCCCACTCTCTAAGCGAGCACCTCCCCAATTCCTGTTTACTGGTCTGGCTCGCTTCTCTCCAACTTCTCCATCAGATCCTGCTCTTTTAGTTCGATGAGTCCATTTCTGAACTCCTCCGGCGAGTTGGACCGCTCAAAGAGCTGGCCCACATCTTGTATGTCCTGCTTGTTGGCAAGAACGAACTCCCAGCCCTCTTTTATGTGCAGTTGCTCGAAAGCGCAGACCGTAAGCGCCATGATGTGCCAGGGCTCTTCGATCCCGCACTCCTGGCGCAAGAGCGAGTACAGTCGGGCTACTTTAAGGGTTCGCTCTCCGTATTCCTTGACGAAGATTCCTCTCTCCTCAAGTTCACGAAGTTCCTCTTCTGACATCTGCCCCTGGCTCCTTTCCCCCGAGGGTCGCGGCCATCACGAATAGAGAGGATGCGCTCCGGAGTCATGCTTCCTCCCGTTCCGGTGCATGACCATTAATGTAACAGTTTACACTATCTCGTGCGGAGGCTCACAATCAACTGATGTACAGGTTGTGATCACCGTACTCGAGGAGTATGTGGGAAGCGTTCCAGAGGTTGATGATGCCGGTTTCGTAGTCGGGGAACGAAGCGTTAAACTCCTGATCGTTGAGCTTCTTGATGCTCGCTTCCCACTCGTCCAACTCTGCTGTAATCTCCTGATCTACATCCATCGCGATCAGGGCCTCCCTTGCTTGCTCCACCGTATGTATCCTGGGCAGATTCTGCATAGGTGGCTTCCCCTTCTCATCCGAGGTTTCCACCAGACTCGGATGAGAAGGTAAGATGCCCTAAATCGGACCCGCCAAAACTTCAGGATAGTCTTCCCCAGCGTGCGATTCTGCCTCGAACGCGCACGTTTGCACGGACATTCAGGTTGTGACATCCTGAAGGCCGCTGCTCAGGAGAGGAGAAGCGAATGCCCATTTTGGACGTAGAAGGTATGGGAACCTTCGATGTCGAAGGCGGCAAACGGCTGGTGCTCGCCATAGAAGAGGACGCGGGTGTTGATATCATGCACGTCTGCGGAAGCTACGCGAGGTGCACCACCTGCCGCATCCAGTACCTGGAAGGCGAGCCGGAGGAGATGACCCAGGCAGAGTTGATCGTGCTGAACATGCGGGACCTCGTGGGAGAGGTGCGTCTCTCGTGTCAGACCGTCTGCGATCGCGACATGAAAGTGCGCGTGTTGATGAGGGTGAGTGATACTGGGGCCAGGGATGCAGGGTATCCGCCCGAGCCGGAGATAACACCCCCGCCCGTCTGGATGAACAGACCCTATTGAAAAGGAAGGTCGCTGTGGATCGTTTCGTCGAAGTCGCCAAGAAATCCGAGCTTCCCGAAAACAGTGGTACTTACGTCGAAGTCGAGGGCAACCAGATCGCCCTGTTCAACCTGGGGGGTGAGATATACGCCCTCGACAACGCCTGCACCCATGTGGGCGGGCCACTGAGTCAGGGACGCGTCGAGGAAGGCGAGGTCGAGTGTCCCTGGCACGGCTCTCGCTTCGACATCAGGACGGGAGAGGTCAAGATGTTTCCTGCCAGAAAAGACGTCGCCACCTTCAAGGTACGCGTCCAAGGCGACGACGTGGAAGTAGAGGTTTGATCCGCATCGGAAAGGCAACGTTCCCGCTCGTATGACCGGAGAAACCCGCCGCGTGGATGTGCTCGATCAGCCGAGCGTGAACGGGTCGCGGGTCTGGCCGGAGAGCTCGACCCACACGGACTTCACCTCTGTGTATTCCTTGATGGACTCCAGGCCGTTCTCCCTGCCGAGCCCGCTCATCTTGTAGCCGCCGAAGGGCGTGTTGAACGAGAGCGTGCGGTAGGCGTTGATCCAGACGGTTCCCGCCCTCAGGGCGTGCGCCACCCGGTGTGCCTTCTGGATGTCCCTGGTCCATATTCCGGCCGCCAGCCCATAGTCCGTGTCGTTGGCCTGCCAGATGAGGTCATCCTCGTCCTCGAACGGGATGACCGAGAGCACGGGGCCGAAGATCTCCTCCCGCGCGATCCGCATCCCGTTGTCGACCCCCGTGAAGATGGTCGGCTCGATGAAATATCCGTCCCTCAACGCCTCGGTATCGGGTCGCTTACCGCCGGAGACCAGCTCCGCCCCTTCGTCCTGCCCGGCCTGTATGTAGCCCTGCACCTTGTCCAGCTGCTCCTTGAAGGCGACCGGTCCCATCTCGGTCTCCGCCTCCAACGGGTCGCCCAGCCTGATGGTCCCAGCTTTTTCGGAGAGCCTCTCCACCAGCTCGTCGTGGGCCCTCCCGTGCACGAAGAGCCTGGAGCCCGCGATGCACGTCTGGCCCGTGGCCGCGAAGATGCCGGAGACCACGCCGTTGTTCGTCGCCTCCAGGTCCGCGTCGTCGAACACGATGTTGGGGGACTTGCCGCCGAGTTCCAGCGAGACCTTGGCGAGGTGGTCGGCGGCATCCTTCATGACGGCCTTGCCGGTCTCCGTGGAGCCGGTGAACGCAACCTTGTCCACGCCTGGATGCCGCACCAGCGCCCGTCCCGTGGGATCTCCGAACCCCGTCACCACGTTCACCACGCCAGGCGGGAAGCCCGCCTCCTCGAAGAGCTTGGCGAACTCCAGGATGGAGGCCGGCGTCTGCTCGGCGGGCTTCACCACGAAGGTGCAGCCAGCGGCGAGCGCCGGGGCGAGCTTGAAGGTGAGCAACAGCAGCGGCGAGTTCCACGGCACGATGGCCCCGACCACCCCGATCGGCTCCCTCCTCGTGTACACGAAGAAGTTGGGCTTGTCCGAGGGGATGGTTTCGCCTTGGATCTTGTCTGCAGCCCCGGCGAAATAGTAGTACCACTCCGGCAGCGACTTGAGTTGCCCGCCCATCTCCCGCAGCAGCTTGCCGTTGTCCGTGCTCTCCACCCGTGCTATGTCTTCCGCGTTCTCGGCCAGCAGTTCGGCGAAGCGCCGCAGTAGGCGCGCCCTCTCGGTGCCGGTCATCCTGCCCCACGGCCCCTCGTCGAAGGCTTCTCGGGCGGCGCGCACGGCCCGGTCAACGTCCTCCTCGTCCGCCTCCGGCGCCGTGGCCCACACTTTGCCGGTATAAGGGTTGGTGCTCTCGAAAGTCTTCCCGGAGAGCGCATCCACCCACTCGCCCCCGACAAGCATCCTGTACCGGCGTATCTCCTCCGAGCCGGGAGCCTCGACCAAGCGCGTCTCCATTACTTACCCTCCTCTGAAGCCACCACCTGCGCCGCATTATAGACGAGAGAAGCCGGACACCTACCGGGAACAGGTCTCCGCAGGCGTGTAATATTGACCGCGACGTTCAAGAGGGAACCGGAAGGAGATGCATGGCCGCGACCTACATCCACACGTGCTATCGGATACTAGACCCCGAGAAGAGCAAGGATTTCTACGTGGACAAACTCGGCATGAAGCTGGTCGGCGAGATGCACTTCGACACCGCGACCAACTACTTCTTCGCGATGGAGGTGGATGCCTCACAGCCCATGCTGGAACTGACACACAACCACGATCAGAGCGAGCCATACGACACAGGCAACGGATACTCCCACGTCGCCTTCACCGTGGACGACCTCAAAGGCACGGTGTCGAAGCTCGAAGAAGCGGGCGTCGAAGTCGCGCTCCAGCCCAAGACCATGACCGTTCAGGGGCACGATTACCGCATAGCGTTCCTTGTGGACCCGGACGGATACCGGGTGGAGTTGGTCGAGCGCGGCACCATGAAGGTGGGGGACGTGATCCAATAGTAGACGGGATGACGCCCCCGATGCCCTGCGGTATACTCACCGCCCGAAACAGGCCGACGTAGCTCAGCAGGTAGAGCAGCTCACTCGTAATGAGCAGGTCAGCGGTTCGAGTCCGCTCGTCGGCTCTCTTATTTTCTCTCGATTTGCAGGTGTTTCATGTCGACTCTCGGGAAACCTTTGCAAGCATAGTGCTCTTGTGGCAGCAATAAGGATCGGAAACGTTAGAAGGTCTGATCCATGGCGCTGGCTGTGAAGTTGTCCATCTCGGGATCCAGTGTCTGCAGAGATCTAGCGTTGTCTTTCGAGTCCAGGATGAGACCCAAGGGCATCAATAGGAAGGTTGAAACTCGCGAATGCAACGCCAAGGTCGTTCTAAATGAGCCCGATGAGGCCTTGGTCCTTTCGCTTGCGACGACCCCTACGGTGGGGGAAGTGGTCGAGCGCGCCGTTGGGGAGCGCCGGATCTATCCCGTCGCAGGCAACGTAGATCGCATAGCCCAACACCTCCTCCAGAGCACTCTCAGGCTTTCCTGAGTGAACCAACTCGTAGTTTCCTGGCTCACCCCAGGTTTTGGTGGCTTGGAGTAGCTTACGCATCAGCGCGTTTATACTTCCGGAATGAGTAACACGCCGCGTTAGCCTCCGTGGTGGAAGAGTAAGTGCCGGAGGACTCGGAAGTCGATCTATGTCTACGCCGATTCTAACTACTAAACTCTACATCCCCCCGCCTCAGCCCAGAGTCGTCCTCCGGCCCCACCTGATCGAGCGCCTGAACGAGGCTCTGCGCCGCAAACTGACCCTCATCTCCGCCCCAGCCGGCTTCGGCAAGACCACGCTTCTCGGTGAATGGGTCGCTGGTTGCGAGCGAGCAGCGGCCTGGTTGTCCCTGGACGGAGGAGACAACGACACCACGCGCTTTCTGGCTTACGTGGTAGCCGCCTTGCAGACGATTGCGGAGAATATCGGAGAAGAAGGGGTGTTGGGCGTGCTCGGGTCCCCCCAGCCACCACCGACCGAATCGGTCCTGACGTCGCTGCTCAACGAGATCGCCACCATCGAGGACGATTTCGTCCTCGTCCTCGACGACTACCACGTTATCGATGCCACACCGGTCGACGATGCCCTCACCTTCCTGCTCGATCACCTGCCGCCACGGATGCACCTGGTTATCGCCACCCGTGAGGACCCGCATCTGCCCCTGGCCCGGCTGCGTGTCAGGGGCCAGTTGACCGAACTGCGCGCCGCGGATCTGCGTTTCACCCCCTCCGAGGCCGCCGAATTTCTCAACCAGATAATGGGCCTGAACCTATCGGCGGAAGACATCGCCGCGCTGGAGACCCGCACCGAGGGCTGGATCGCGGGGCTCCAACTGGCGGCGCTGTCCATGCGGGGGCGGGAGGACATCCCCGGGTTCATCAGGGCTTTCGCCGGAGACAACCGCTACATCGTCGACTATCTGGTCGAGGAGGTCCTCGGGCGTCAGCCCGAACGTATCCGGAGCTTCTTGCTACAAACCTCCATTCTCGACCGGTTGAGCGGCCCGCTGTGCGATGCCGTCACCGCGCAGGAGGAATGCAGCGTGCTGTTGGAGACCCTGGAGCGAGGCAACCTGTTTGTCGTTCCGCTGGATGATAAACGCCATTGGTTTCGCTACCATCACCTCTTTGCCGATGTTCTCCGTGCGCATCTTATGGCGGAGCAGCCCGATCTGGTATCCACTCTGCATCGGCGAGCGAGCGAGTGGTACGAGCAGAACGCTCTGCAGGCCGATGCGATCCGCCACGCGCTTGCCGCCGAGGATTTCGAGCGGGCCGCATATCTGGTCGAGCTGGCGGTGCCAGAAATGCGCAAGACTCGGCAGGAGGCCACGTTGCTAGGCTGGCTCGAGGCGCTACCCGACGAGCTGATCCGATTCAGGCCCGTACTCAGTGTTCACTATGCCGGGACGCTACTTCAGAGCGGCCGGCTTGATGGCGTCGAGGTCCGACTGCGGGATGCCGAACGGTGGCTGGACATGACGGTAGAGACGGGTGAGAGGATCGTCGTGGACGAAGAGGACTTTCGCCGTCTGCCCGGTTCGCTCGCCATGTACCGTGCCGGAATTGCCCTGGTTCTGGGCGATGTGCCAGAGACCGTGAAATACGCCCGGCTAGCACTCGACCTCGCAACCGAGGAAGACCATCTCGGGCGCGGAGCTGCGGCGGCGCTTCTGGGACTCGCATCCTGGACGAGTGGGGATCTCGAAGCAGCCCACCGGTCGTATGCGGATGGCATGACTCATTTGCAGAATGCCGGCTACATCTCTGACGCGGTCGGGGGTGCACTCGCCCTGGCTGAAATACGGATTGCGCAAGGTCGTCTCCGCGAGGCGATGAGTACCTACGAGCACGCCTTGCAGCTCGCGGCGGAGCACGGCGACTCTGTAATGCGGGGAACGGCGGACATGTACGTGGGGATGAGCGGGCTCTACTATGAGCGGGACGATCTACAAGCCGCCACGCAGCACCTGCTGAGAAGCAAGGAGCAAGGCGAGCACACCGGGTTCCCCCAGAACTCGTATCGCTGGCGCGTCGCGATGGCTCGGATACTGGAAGCCCGGCGGGATCCGGACGGCGCTCTCGAGTTGCTCCACGAGGCAGAGCGCCTGTACGTGAGTGACTTCTTCCCAAACGTGCGTCCTATAGCAGCGTCGAAGGCACGGGTGTGGGTTAAGCAGGGCAGGTTGGGTGAAGCCCAGGGTTGGGCGCGCGAGCTGGGCCTGTCCGCCCATGGTGACCTCAGCTACCTGCGCGAGTTCGAGCACATCACCCTGGCCAGGGTACTCCTCGTCCGATACAAGAGCGATCGGGAAGAACGCTCCATTCACGACGCTATGGGACTGCTGGAGCGCCTTCTGCAAGCGGCGGAAGGAGGTGGGCGGATGGGGAGCGTGAGCGAGATCCTGGTTCTGCAGGCTCTCGCTCACGAGGCGCAAGGCGACATCCCTTCTGCTCTCGTTCCTCTGGAACGCGCCCTGGCGCTGGCCGAGCCGGAGGGCTACGTCCGGGTCTTCGTGGACCAAGGTATGCCGATGGCCCAACTCCTGTCCGAAGCAGCCACCCGCGGAATCGCGCCGGACTACACGGCCAGGTTGCTGGCGGCGTTCGAAGCCCAGGAGCAGAAGAGCGCAGTCGCCCCTCGTATGCTTCCTGCCCAGGCTCTTGTCGAGCCATTGAGCCAACGCGAGTTGGAGGTCCTGCGGCTCATCGCCCAGGGACTCTCGAACCGCGAGATCAGCGAGCGGCTCTTCCTCGCCCTAATCACCGTCAAAGGACACAACCGGAACATCTTTCGCAAGCTCCAGGTTCGGAGGCGCACCGAAGCGGTAGCGTGCGCCCGCGAGCTGGGCCTGTTGTAGCCTGGGCGTCCTTTCGCCTGCAATTCCGGATCTGGAAGGGTGCGCAAGCGGACCATAACAATACCCCGAACCATACTTTGGTATCTGTTCGCCAATACCTCCTCGCGGCTACGCTCCTTGTACCTGGAACGACGGCCACGAAAGGTACAGGGTGATGGCAAACAGATTCGATCAACCGATGGTCTACCAGATCAGGGTCAAGGGCCATCTGGGTCCCCGGTGGGCCGACTGGTTCGGGGGCATGACCATCACCCTGGAAGACAACGGTGACACGCTGTTGATCGGCCCGGTGGAAGATCAGGCCGCGCTACATGGGTTGCTGACGAAAGTGCGCGATCTGGGGATGCCACTGATCTCGGCAGTTCGCGTCGAGCCTCCCTAGGCGATGCATCCTACGTCGAACAGTCAATTGAGAGAGGAGAACGCACGATGACGACCAGCGAACGAACGAGTACGGACACAATGGCCGCTAGAGTCGCGGGAGGAGAACGGGAAATGGCGACCAACGGAAAGGAGAGCAAAATGAAGCCAACAGCCCCGAAACTCATCCGTTGGACAGGTCTATCGGCCATGGCGGCAGGGATATCCTACGTGGTTCTTGGGATGTTCCATCCACATAACATTCTTTCGTCGGTCACCACCACCCAATGGGCAATCCTTCACGTCCTGGCCATCGCCATGTGCTTCTTCGGCATACTCGGCATGGCGGGACTCTACGCCAGGCAAGCGGAAAAGTCCGGCTGGCTGGGTCTGGCCGGCTTTCTCTTGCTTAGCCTCTGGTTCGCGTTTATCCTGGGCTTTTCCTTCGTCGAAACCTTTATCCTGCCGCCGTTGGCGACCGAGGCACCGAAGTTCGTGGACGGCTTCCTGGGGATGTTCACCAGCACCGCCAGCGAGATGAACCTCGGATCTCTTCCAACGATATGGACGCTAACGGCGCCCCTGTATATGCTCGGCGGCCTGCTGTTTGGCATCGCGACATTCCGTGCTGGTATCCTGCCGCGCTGGGCGGGCGGCCTGTTTGTCATCGGGACCGCATTGGCCCCCGTTGCTGCACTGCTTCCGCTCGAGCACCAGCCTAAAGTGGCGGTGCCAGTGGGGATAGCCCTGGCCTGGCTGGGCTACGCGCTCTGGTCCGAACGACGCGAGCAAGCCTCGGACCTCGCACCTGGCAAGGAAAGCCCCAAGCTCCGCCGAACCGCAGCCGAGTAAGTTCACTCGAGGCTGCATGGCGTGGACGAGCGGCCATACGGCGGAGAACTGGTCGGGATGTTCCAGCGGCGGAGAGGAGGTGATTGGCTGGAGCGTGACGCTGTACAAGCGTGGGCGAAGCCACCACCTCGGTTGGTAGTAGCCCGTCGTTGACCTCATCGAGGAAAGGAATGCACTCTCTATGTCCGAAGTATCGACCTTCAGGCTCTATCTGTTGAGAGCCATGTACTTGTTCATGGCCGTCGGTGTGGCGATCTTCGAGTTGCCGGCGCTACTCCATCCCGGGAACCTGTCGCGCTTGGACAGCGTGGGTCTCAGCGTACTCGCCGCGTTCGCGCTATTGGCGGTGCTGGGGATCCGTTACCCACTCAAGATGCTGCCACTGCTTTTCTTCGAGTTACTGTGGAAGTCCATCTGGGTTCTGGTTTTCGGGCTGCCCCTATTGCTTTCTGGCCGGCTGGGACCGGAGGCGACAGAAACGATGATTGCTTGCCTCATGGGCGTCGTGTTGGTTCCACTCGTGACGCCTTGGGACTACGTACTCAAGCAGTATTTGAAGGCGCCTGGAGATCAGTGGAGGAAGCAGGTCACCGATCGACCGCTCGCGAGCGACAAACCGAAGATAGTGACCTAATCAAGGAAAGGAGTCCCGATGAATCCTCAAAAGATCGCAAGAGTTACGGGCGTACTCTTCATTATCACCTTTATCGGCTCGATCCCCGCAGCTTTCGTTCTCTACGCCCCTGTGCTGGACGACCCCAACTACGTCCTCGGTGCCGGCGCCGACACGCTCGTGTCCTCGGGCGCGCTCTCAGAATTCATCGTCGTCATCGCCAATATCGGCACCGCCGTCGTGCTGTTTCCGATCGTCAGGCGGCAGAACGAAATCCTTGCCCTCGGATACGTCACCTCTCGTGTCCTCGAGTCAACCATCATCATGGTCGGCGTCTTCAGCCTCCTATCGGTCGTGTCCTTGCGAAGCGGATTCGATCCCGCAGCGCCCCTGCAAGACCTCGCCGGCACTGCCGGCGCAGATGCTGCCTCGCTCGTCACCGCCGGCAAGTTGCTGGTCGCGCTCCATGACTGGACGTTCCTGTTTGGTCCAGGCATCCTTGCTGGAGTCGGGAACGGGATGTTGCTGGGTTACTTGATGTATCGCTCGGGCCTGGTGCCCCGGCGCATGGCCATGCTGGGGCTCATCGGCGGCCCCGTGCTCGTCACTGCCGCGGTCGCCGTCCTCTTCGGGGTCTTCGAGGCAGGCTCCGTGTGGCAGATAATCGCAACAATGCCGGAGTTCTTTTGGGAGTTGTCGCTTGGCATCTGGCTCATCGTCAAAGGATTCAATCCAACGGCTGCGATCCTTTCCGAGCCCGACACGGCAGATCTGAAGGAGATAGGCGAGAAGTCCTTGGCAGAGGCATAGAACAACCGATCTGGCGCGGCCCCGGGAGGTATGCGGGGCCGCGCCCATTTCAGACTCCTGAGCTACGGAAAGGAGTGGTTCGCCGAGTATGAGAAGGTATCAGGTGATAGCCGAGAAAAGATATAGTGTTAGGGTAATGAGCAGCACTACGTCCAGAAAGATCATGCGGCGGATCGGGAAGGCGCTCCTGTGGTTAGTCGTCGCCCTGTTGGTCCTCGCCGTCCTCGGGGCGATCTACCAAGCTATCGCTACCATGCGTGCCGAGCGAGCCTATCCTCCGCCCGGTAAGATGGTCGACGTGGGGGCTACCGCTTGCACATAAACTGCGTGGGCCAGGGCAGCCCGACCGTGGTCTTGGATTCGGGATGGGGGGATTTTTCGGCCCCATGGGTCAGGGTGCAGCGGGAGGTCTCAGGTACCACACGCGTATGCGCCTACGACCGCGCGGGGATGGGCTGGAGCGAGATGGGCCCCGAACCCAGGGACGCCAAGCAGATCACTAGCGAGTTGCACACCCTGCTCAAGGGCGCTGGCATCGAAGGCCCTTACGTGCTGGTGGGCCATTCGTTAGGCGGCCTCTCCATGCAAACGTACGCCCACCGGTATCCCGAGGAGGTGGCGGGCGTGGTCTTGGTCGATTCCTCGTTCGATACCCATCAGTTCAGCCAGCGACCGGAAGCACAGGATCAGAGATCCGCCGTGGTTCCCCCGCTGGTGCGGTTCGGCATCTCCCTGCCGGCGCGGCTCGGGATTATCCGCTTGTTGTCCAAGCTCGATCCGGCCTCCCCTGAGTTGCCGCAGAAGCAGCGCGCGCAGATCGATGCACTCGCCCCCTCGACGCGACAATGGACTACCGAGGTACTAGAGTTTGTTGCCCCCACCCAAACGCGCATACTGGGGGGCCTTGGGAACAAACCGCTTGCGGTGGTCACTGCCCCCAAAGAGGCGCAGCCCGGTTGGCTCAAGCACCAGGACAAACTGGCCACCCTCTCGACCAACAGTATGCACCGTGTGGTGAAGGGGGCGACGCACACATCACTGGTGTACGATCGGAGCGACTCGCAAGCGACCGACGCGGCCATCGTTGGGGTGGTGGCCGCCGCGCGAAACGATCAATCACTTACGCGGTGAATGCAAGCTAGAGGCAAGGAGACACCCCCATAGGGAACCCTCCATTGATCGTCGGACGGCTGATTCGGATGTGACCCGGTCGGGTGTTCACTTGCCGAAAAGTACTGGGCCCCGCTACGCGGAGGAATTCAAGGCCGGGGCTCCGCGAGGTACGCGGGGCTGCACCAGACCAATCTGGGAGGAAACTCATGAAGGAAATGGCATATACGAAATACGGACCACCTGACGTTCTTGAATTGACGGAGGTAGAAAAACCTGTTCCCAGGGACGATGAAGTCCTGCTCAAGGTTCATGCGGCTTCCGTCAACCCCGCCGCCGACTGGCACCTCCTTACAGCGTTTCTCGAAATAAATGATCCCATAAGCGGATCAAGAGACCACCTCCTCCGGGTTCCCGGCACTCCCGAACCGAGAAGCTGCAATGCGCGATTTGTGGAAGGTCAACCTTTTCGAGAACCGCTCTAGAGGCGAGCCGTACATCGCCCACCTGCAACTCAGGCTACGCAATCCTTCTATGCGGACTTACGAAGAGAAAGGAGGTTGGGCATGGATCGCATGCCGAACGCGGAGCTGGCGTTCGTCGAGGAGACGAAGGTGGTCGACTACCTGCTGGCGCACCGGCAGAGGACGGGCCAAGGCGGCTTTCTTCGAAGCGTTCGGATTCGCTTCGGGCCGTTGGGAGGACCTGGCACATGCGCTGCCCGATCACGGCAAGGAGGGCACCCTCGAGCGTTCCTACCAGACTCCCTACGGTGTACGATACGAGGTAGAGGGCAGGCTAAAGACGCCCTCGGGCAGGCACCCGTTCTTGAGGGCTGTCTGGCAAGGGGATCGCTTCGCAAGACGGCCCGGGCCGCGTCTTATAACCGTGGTGTCCTCGTACGAAGGAGGCGAGAGGCGATGATAAAGGAGCACGAGGAGGTGGTGCTCAGGCGGGATCTCCCCGAAGACGGGCTGGAGGCCGGCGACGTCGGTACGGTCATAGCCGTCCACGAGGACGAAAGGGGGAGGCCGCCGGCTACACCCTGGAGATCTTCGGCCTCGCCAGCGAGACGCTGGCCATAGTGACCGTCGCGGCTTCCGCCGTCAGAGAAGTGCACGGCGGAGAGGTAGTCCACGCCCGCGAGCTCCGAAAGCAGGCCGCCGGATAAGCGCTGGCCCGGCGGTACGCTACCGGATCACGGAACCACCAGACCAACCCCGCACCAAGAAGCTACGCCCATAGGGAGGCCGTCGGGGCCCCGCTGAGTGACGTCGCGGACTTCCTGCAGGACCTATTGGGCCGCCGCCTTGTGGCGTACGTGGCGGGGGTCAAGGACGCGAAGACGGTCACGAGGTGGGCGAGTGGGAGCGCAGGGAGAGGCCCTTGGCGCCACCGTGAACCGGGCGAAACGTGCCGGTACGCGGCGGACGGGCAGACGTGGTAGGAACGATAGCCGACCGTCGCGTGGCAGCAATGGTGGCAGCAACAGGGGCGACAGCAGGCGGCATTAGAGCGGTTCTCGAAAAGGCTGACCTTCCACAACCGCGCATTGCAGCTTCTTGGTTCGGGAGTGCCGGGAGCCCGGAGGAGGTGGTCTCTCGATCTGCTTCCGGGATCATTCATTTCGAGAAACGCTGTAAGCGAACTATGTTTCCATAGGAGACGGCGCGAAAAGCTTCGTTTGCAGCACATTCCGACACCCGGCGACACGAGGCGGAAGCAGCCTTAGAGAACTCGTAGCTGGAGCAGGTCAGCGGTTCGAGTACGCTCGTCGGCTCTCTCGTTTGCTAATAGATGAGCCAAATACTCGGTAAGAGACAAGCTCCTGGTAGAGCACAGAGGCTTGTCTACGTCACCTGCACATAACTGAGGTGTGGACGCGAATGCTCCACAAGTTGCTGCATCGTAACGGTTGCCGTAACGCTTGGCATACGGTAGTTGCTGTAGAGTGGTGTTGTGACAGAACGGACAAAGAAACAGCAGGGTAGAGAAGTAGGTGGGATGAGCACCCGCACCGCCGCTCGGTTGGCTTGGGCGTTGTTGGTACTCTCCTTCGCCTTGACTGTGTTGAGCCTCTGGTTTCTAGTTCTGAACCTGTTATACCCTGGAGTATATATCTACGACTATTGGGGTGAGAGTACGCTGGCCGCGATGGGCTTCTCGACCGTTGGCGCCGTGATAGCGTCACGCACCCCACCCAATAACCCAATAGGTTGGCTCTTGTGCATTGTAGGTTTTCTGTTCGCAGTAACCCACTTTACTGCCGAGTATGCCATCTATACCCTGCTGGCAGCGCCTGGATCCCTACTTACTGCTGGCGAAGCCGCAGCATGGATCACCTCTTGGCTTTGGGTCCTGCAGATCGGTTCTATTGTGTTCGTCGTACTTCTCTTCCCCGATGGTCGGCTGCCGAGCAGGAGCTGGCGATGGTTTGCGCGCCTCAGCGTGCTCTCGGTGCTAATTGGAGCGGTTTTGAGTGCGGTATCTCCTGGGCCGATTATCGCCCTTGGCTCAATCCATAACCCACTCGGGATCGAGAGCCTGCCGAACGTGTACAAGCCGCTTCAGGTGCTCATGATCGTTCTAGTAGCGATAGCAGCATGCTCGGTGCTGATACGATGGATCTACGCTAGGGGCGTAGAGCGCCAGCAGATCAAGTGGTTTTCCTATGCCATAGCGTTACTGGCCAGCGGCGCCATCCTCCAAGACGCCATCTCCGAGCCGCTGGACCAGGTTCTTCTCGGATGGGTCGGACTCACACTCCTTCTGGCTGGCCTCGCAGGAATCCCTATCTCCATGGGAATCGCGATAACGCGCTACCGGCTCTACGAGATCGACCTGGTCATCAACCGCACCCTCGTCTACGGTCCTCTGACGGCTACCCTGGTTGCTCTTTACTTCGGTGCTGTAGTGCTGTTGCAGAGGCTCTTCGTAGTTCTTACGGGCGAGAGATCCACCCTTGCGGTAGTGGCTTCCACTCTCTTGATCGCAGCCCTGTTCACTCCCTTGAGGGGCCGCATCCAATCCTTCATAGACCGTCGCTTCTATCGAAAAAAATACGACGCAAGGAAGATCCTTAGAGCCTTCTCAGCCAGGCTGAGGGATGAGACAGACCTGGATGCTTTGAGCGACGATCTGGTGGGCGCGGTGAGGGAGACCATGCAACCCGCTCACGTCTCACTCTGGCTGCGTACTGACCTCTCGCTTAGGACTGATGAAGGGCCAGAGTAGGTTGCCTAGCCCAACGCTTCGTCCATCACGCTCGCTGCGTGCTTGCCCATCGAGGGAGTCCAGTGGCTGTAGAGATCGAGGATAAGGCCGATGGAGACGTGGCCCATGAGAGCCTGCACGTACCTGTGATGAGTGCCGCGCGATAAGAGCAGGGTGGTGTAGGGGTGACGCAGATCATGCCAGCGGATATCGGGGAACCTGCGCCTTTCAGTAGAGGGGTGAAGTCGCGGTTGACGGCATTCTGCGCCTTTGCGGGTCCGGTACCATCGTCATGGCGCGTATCGTTACGGAACAATCTCCTCGTCTTTGGTTTGCACTACCTTCGCGGCGCTCGATTTCGAGAGGTGGTTGGCGGCGTTGATCAGGCCCATGTGCGAGAAGGCTTGCGGGAAATTGCCAACCTGCCGTTCTGCCACGGGGTCATACTCTTCGGCCAGTAGACCGACGTCATTGCGCAGGGAAAGTAACTGCTCAAAGTTCGTCCTGGCTTCCTGGGCGCGGCCCGCGAGCGCCAGGGCGCTCACCAGCCAAAACGAGCATATCAGGAAGGAGCCTTCATCTCCGGGAAGCCCGTCCACCGATTCCCGGGTGGAGTACCGGTCTACCAGAGCACCGGAGCACAGTTCACGTTGCACCGCCTCGATGGTACCGATGATCCGCGGATCATCGGGCGCGAGAAAGCCATAGGCTGGTAGAAGGAGAAGGCTGGCGTCAAGCTCTTTGGTATTGTAATGCTGTACGAACGTGTTCGCCTCGGCGTCGTAGCCCCTGCGGCACACCTCATCGTGGATCTCGGATCGGAGCCTGCGCCAGCGATCGAGGGGTCCCTCGATGCCGAAGGTCTCGGCGAACTTCACGGCCCGGTCCAGCGCAACCCAGGCCATGACTTTGGAATGGGTGAAGTGCTGGCGAGGTCCACGTATCTCCCATATTCCTTCGTCCGGCTCGCGCCAGGCATTCTCCACGAAACCCACCAGCGCTGAGACAAGCGGCGCGGCCGGCAAGCCTGGGTCGGGCTTTGCGCCCGACTGAAGCGCCTGGTGGGCCACCGCGACGACCTCGCCATATACGTCGAGCTGGAACTGCTCACTCGCCGCGTTTCCGATCCGCACCGGGGAGGAGTTTTCGTATCCGGTCAACCACGGGAGTTCCAGTTCGGTCAGACGCCGTTCCCCGGCGACCCCGTACATGATCTGTATCTGCGCGGGATCTCCGGCCACCGCCCGCAACAACCAGTCGCGCCATGCGCGTGCTTCATTCAGGTAACCCGCGATCATTAGCGCGTCGAGGGTTCCTGACGCGTCCCTGAGCCAGCAATACCGGTAGTCCCAGTTACGTGGGCCGCCTATCTGTTCGGGCAGGGAGGTAGTTGGAGCCGCGATGATACCGCCCGTCGGTTCATATGTCAGGGCCTTCAACGTTATCAAGGACCGCTCGATGGCTTCGGGCCATTCGCCGTCATAACTGCTTTTCGCCGACCACTGCCGCCAGCTCGCCTCGGTCTGGGAGACCATGTTGATAGGGTCCTCGGCAGGAGGCGGCGCCTCGTATGAAGGGAACCAGACCAGATGGAATGGCACCTTCTCTCCCTCCTGCACGGTGAAGCTGCCTGCGGTCGTTCCGTTCTCGGAGTGCGTCTCGATGGGGGTGCGCAGGGCCAGGGCGTCGGGCCCCGCCACCGCGACTGACATTGTGTCCATCCGGCGCATCCACGGAACGACAGATCCATAGTCAAAACGCGCCACCAGCCGCATATCCATCCGCACGGCACCGCGCAAGCCTTCGACGGTACGGACGAGGTGTATCCCACCTTCCCTCAGAGGCATGCAGTCTGTGATGCGCACGGTGCCACTTTCGGTCTCGAAATCGGTCTCGAGCACCAGCGTACCGGGCCGGTAGCGTCGACGGATTCGGCGCACATCTTCAGCCGGACGCAGCGCCCAGCGGCCATTATGCTCCTCGCCGAGGAGCGCCGCAAAGCAGGCGCCCGAGTCGAACCGGGGCACACAGAGCCAGTCTATGGATCCGTCGTTGCCCACCAGGGCGGTCGTGCGAGTGTCGCCGATCAGGGCGTAGTCCTCGATACGCAGTCCCATCGACTCACCTCCTTGTTGTGGACCTGGGCGCCTGCGAGGGTTGCGCGCTCCGTCCATTCCCATATCCACCACCCAGTATGACCGACCGGCTACATGATTGCCGACACGATAAGACACCGAACGTCCATAGCGGCGACGATCAGGGCAAGAGCAAGGTCACGATAGACTCACGCTTCTGATGGGTCCAGCTCAAGCCCGGCGCCGAAGTGATCGGGGTGACTGCGGACCCAGGAGGCCAGGTCCCGGTATGGTGCGCACCAGACCAGCCCGCTCTCTGCCAGAGCCCGAACCTCTTCTAGTGAACGGCGCATCGTGTGGAAGCGTTCCTCCTGCTCTTCCAGATAAGGATGGAAGACCAGGGTCAGGTGCCCGCCGTCGCGAACTACCGCTTGCAGGGCGGAGCCCAGGGTCTCCTGGAAGCGAGAGGAGGAAATGGGAGTGTTCGATCCCGTGTCGCACTTCCGAAGGCCACCGAAGCGCGGCAGGTAGTGGTACGCATCAAGCAGCCGCCACTCGAACGGCAAAACAACCAATTCGCCGAGAAAGCCGATCCCGCTGCCCGCAGGTGGGCAGTGGGTAAAGCCGAGCTCTTCCAGCAGTTTCGGTAAGGAAAAGGTCAATCTTCCTCCTGGCGGGCGCAGGGCGCGTGGACGAACTCCGAGCCCGTCCATCTCATTGACACCTCGCTCTAGCAGTTGGATCTCCTGGGATGGGCTCGGGCCGGGCCAGTATCCGTGCCGCCAGCCGTGGTAGCCGAACTCGTGGCCGGAGCTGGCGATCCGGAGCAACGCTTCAGGGTAGAGTTCGGCGTTGAGCCCCTCGACGAAGAAGATGCCCTGAAGCCCTAGATCGTCCAGCATCTCCAGAATCCGAACGGCCGCCAGCACCTTGACAAATACGGAAATCCGTGTATAATATCCGCGTAATCAGATGCTCCAGAACCCCATTACCAAAACCAGTTTCTGCAGGATTTCGGTTTACCGGATCGCATTCGGGATCTCCGCGGCGTAGCCGGAGACCGGGACCGTTGTGGGACGGTCCCATCGTTCCGAATCCACGTTCTGTTCCTGAATCGGTTAAACGAATTTCATAGGGAGGCCAATAATGGAAGCTACAGCAATGAGGCGGCGCTCCGGGCGTGACTACGAGACGCCTGGACTTTTACCGGATTACTTTGCAAGGATAGACAAGGGCAGATTGTTGACGCACGAGGAGGAGATAGACCTCAGCCGACGGGCGAAGGCTGGTGATGAGAAGGCCCGCATACGTTTGATCGAGAAGAACCTCCGGCTGGTCGTGTCGGTAGCCAAGAAATACCGTGGGATGGGTCTGCCATTCGAGGATCTCATCCAGGAGGGCAACATCGGTCTGATGCGGGCCATAGACAAGTACGACCCGGACAAGGGGTTCCGCTTCTCGACGTACGCTACGTGGTGGATCCGTCAGGGCGTGCAGCGGGCCGTGGCGGACAAGGGGCGCACCATCCGTGTTCCCGTGCATATGGGGGAGAAGATCCGCAAGATGGCCCGCGTCTACAACGTGCTCTCCGAGGAACTCCGCCGCGAGCCGACCGATGAGGAAGTCGCCGCGAAACTCGAGTGGACCGTCGAGCAGGTGCGCGACGCCAAAGACGCCCTCCCCGACGCCACCAGCCTCAACCAGCCCCTGAGCGCCGAAGAAGGCTCATCAGAGGTAGGGGACATGGTGGAGGACCATGCTTCTTCGGATACTGTCGGCGAGGTCATGCGCGATATGGAAACCTCCGGGCTCGCGGAAGCCATCGAGTTACTATCCGAGCGCCATCGTCTCGTGCTGGTCCGGCGCTACGGCCTGGACGGCGAGAAGCCCGCGACCCTCGCCCAGCTCAGCGATGAGTTGCACGTGTCGAGGGAGAGAATCCGCCAGTTGCAAAAGGAAGCCGAGCGGATGCTGAGGCAAGGCCAGTACGGTACAGTTCTCAGCGACGCCGCCTGACCCGGAAGCAACAGACGATGAAGAGTGGGGGGAGTCTGGTTTTCCAGACTCCCCTTGTCCTTGCAGCAAGCAATTTTCTACACACGAACCGTGCTGTGAGCAACGGCGTTCGACGTTCGTGGCCTTTCTGTGCGGACTACTCGGCGATCCGCTGGGAGAGCAACCGCCTGGCTTCCTGGGCACTGCGGCGGTTGTCGTCGCGCATCCGGCGGAAAAACCCGGCTAACTCGTCGTCGCCGGTTCGCTCCGCGCTTCTCGCGAGGGCATCGTACCTGTCGGCGTTCCGCATGACCACATCGTAAAGCTCGGCTTTCATGCAGATCACCTCCTCTATCCGTGAACTTCAACGGAGAGAGTATATGCCAGAAACACATAGCGTCGATGGTCCGAAGTGTGTAGTTCACCAAAGCACGAATCGCTGCGCCTTATCCGAAAGATGGGAATCTGAACTTACCGGGCTGCCGTTCGGGAGAGCGCTTGTTGCATGCGTTCCAGCGCGAGGGCGATGTTCTCGCGCGAGTTGGCGTAGGAGAGGCGCAGGTGGCCTTCGCCGTGTTCTCCGAACCCCGTGCCGGAGAGGCAGGCGACGCCGGCTTCTTCGAGAAGTAGGTCGGCCAGGGACTGAGCCGAGTGGCCGGTTCCGGTGATGCGTGGGAAGGCGTAGAACGCGCCTTTCGGGGTGGCGCACTCGACGCCGGGTAGGGAGTTGAGGCCGGTTACGATGAGGTCCCGGCGGGCCCGGAACTCATCCAGCATGGTTGCGACGTTGTCCTGGGGACCCTGGAGCGCCGCGAGCCCGGCGTATTGGGCGACGGCGCTGGCGCAGGAGTTGGAGTTGACCTGGAGCTTGGTGATTTCGGCAGCCAGGTCTTCCGGCATCACGCCGTATCCCAGACGCCAGCCGGTCATGGCGTAGGTCTTGGAGAAGCCGTCGAGGATGCACGTGCGTTCGTCCGGTCCGAAACCAGGTTCGGATGTGATGGAGGCGAAGCTGCCCTCTTCGTAGGCCAGGCGGGAGTAGATATCATCCGACAGAACGAACGCTTGTGGGTACTCGCGCAGGATGCCGGCGAGGGTGGCGATATCTTCCTGCGTAAGAACGCCTCCCGTGGGGTTGGCGGGTGAGTTGAGGATGACGAGCTTCGTACGGCCGCTCAGGCCCGCGCGGAACTCTTCCGGGTCGAAGCGGAAGTCGTTCTCCTGGCGCAGCGGCACGAAAACGGGCTTTCCACCGGCGAAGCGGATCATGGACTCGTAGATCGGAAAGGCGGGGTTGGGCAACAGTACTTCGTCGCCGTCTTCGATCAGCGCCAGGATCATGAAAAACATGATCGGCTTCCCGCCAGGCGTAACGACTACCTGGGCGGGATCCACCCCAATCCCCCGGCTCGCGCCCACGTCTTCCGCAATAGCTTCCCGCAACTCAATGATGCCGTTGGATGGGGTGTAGTGGGTTTGTCCTTCGCGCAGCGCCCGGCATCCGGCCTCGACGATATGCTCCGGCGTGTCGAAGTCCGGCTCGCCTATCTCCAAGTGGATCACATCGCGCCCCTGGGCCTCGAGCGCCTTCGCCTTCGCAAGCACTGCAAACGCCGACTCCGTACCCAGAAGATCCATCCGGCCCGCCAGCTCCACCCCGATGCTCCTTCTCTCGTCCGATGCGACGGGATCCATTACACCACACACGCCGGGTCAGACGCCCTCGTGAACGCGCGGAATAGGGCTACAGGATCAGCTCCCAGTTCTGCCCGACGAGGTCGTGGCCGAAGCTGTGGTGTCTCTCTTCGTCCACGAGCCGGAACCCCTGTTTCTGGTAGATGTGCCGGGCGGCGTGGAGCACATCGTTGGTCCACAGGGTAAGTTTCTTGTACCCTGCGCGGCGGGCGAAGCGGATGCATTCCTGGACGAGCCTTTCTCCAAGGCCGAGGCCGCGCGCCTCCGGCTCGACCAGGAGCAGGCGGAGCTTGGCAACTTCGTCGGTCTCTTTTACGAGGAAAACGCAGCCGACTATCTCGTGTCCCATCTCGGAGATCCAGGCCCGCTCCCGCGCCGGGTCGTAGCCTTCGGCAAAGTCCGCGACGATGCGCGCGACGAGCGTCTCGAACTGCTCATCCCAGCCGTATTCCCTGGCATAGAGCGCGCCGTGTCGGTGGATGACCCAGCCCAGATCTCCCGGCTCATGCTGCCGCAGAAAGAACGGCTCGGAGAACTTGAACCTTCCGGACGTCTCGCCGAAGATATCCTGGATCGTCTGCATGGCGTCGAGCAACCGCCTCCGTTCGTGGTTCGAAAGGCCGCCAAGCATTTCAGCCACCTCCTCACGCGAACGCTCGTCTAGCAGCCCGACGGCGGCCTCGCCTTCCGGGGTAAGGGAGAGCAAACGCCGCCGCCCGTCGGCCTCCGAGCGGACCCGGTCTAGCAGGCCCTGCCTCTCCAGCCCGGCCAGAATGCGGCTCAAGTGCCCCGGGTCCAGTCCCAGCTCCCGCGAGAGATCCGTGGCCGCCGCACCGCCGCGCGAAACCTCAACCAGCACCCGCGCCTCCGCCAGCGAGTACGGGCTATGCAACAATCCCTCGCGCAGAACCCCGATCCTGCGCGTGAAAAACCGGTTGAAACGCCTGACCACCCGAACCTGCGCACCCAAATCTTCTGTCTTCATTACACACCTCCTCACATAGTTGCTATTGTCTAATTTTTGTTTGACAATAGCAACTAAATGAAGAACGGCTTGAGGTTTGGCGATCATGGGGTTGCTATGTGATCTAAACTCGTTCGGGAGGGCATGATGGAAGGATTCGGGACAAGAGCGGTCGTTTGAATGTTGACGGATCTATGTGAGATTGGCTTAGACGGCTGATATGTAATCGCAGGAGACGAGGAAGGAGCCGAAACCCTATGCTGCTGGTACCGAACCTTCACCCAAAGGTGGTGCCACATGATGGATGTCGACTCCTTCCTGGTCTCATTGTACGTGCTCATCGACGACTGGTGGCACGAACGCCACCCGCCTACAGCAGTCCGGAAGCCCGGCCGCCCGGCTTTGCTCTCCGACTCGGAGGTCTTGACGCTCGCCATACTCGCTCAGTGGCCTCGTTTCCGCAGCGAGCGCGACTTCTGGCGTTTCGCCTCCTCCCATCTGCGTTCCTACTTCCCCACGCTCTGCTCCTAGAGTCAACTCAACCGGCGGGTGCGCGCCTTGGAGGGGGAGATGAGGGCCTTGCAGCGTCACCTCTCGAAGGTGCTGGTTCAGCCTTCCACCGTCTACCACGTTTTGGACACCACCCTAATCCCGGTAATGGTGCGGGTGAGGGCTTGCCGCAAGGGACTGTTTGCCGGTCAGGCCACCTTCGGTCGCTGCCGGTCGAAAACCGAGTGGGTCTACGGCTTCAAAGTGGCCTTGTCGGTCAGCCCCGAAGGCGTCGTCATGGCCTTCGGTCTGGCGCCCGCCTCCTGCGACGAGAGACCGATAGGAGATTTCCTCATCTGCGAGGATCGATACGTAGCCTACCTGGCCGACAAGGGCTTCTCTTCGGTGCAATGGGAGAAGCGCTGGCTGGAGAGCTATGGGGCGCTGATGGCGGCAACTCCCAAAGACAACTCCAGGAGGGCATGGCCGGAAGCGGATCGCCGCTGGGCTGCGGGCAAGCGTCAGATCATCGAGGGAGTCATAGACCAGCTCAAGGACTTCTTTGCCCTGGAGCGCCATCGGGCCAAGACCCTTCAGGGATTGCTGGCTCGTCTGGCAGCCAAGATCGCAGCTTACACCTGTGGGCAGCATCTCAACGTCCAGCTCGGTCGGCCTCTGCGCCAGCTGGCGGACCTCTTGGTTTGAGAAGTTATGCATCAGCCGTCTAAGGCGTCGAAAACTGTGGCGGAAATAGAGCCCTGGCGCCTGAGTTGGCGGTATGCTGCTGCTTTGTGTCTGGTTTTTGTGGTCGTCGCTTTTGGATGCGGTGGGGAGAACCCAGGCGGTCACCGAGATGACGGGTACGCTTCGGATGAGCGCCCGAACATAGTCCTGGTGCTCGCTGATGACTACGACCCGACGTTGCTGAGGGCGATGCCCGAGACGCGGAGGGGGATGCGGGACCGGGGCGTGACGCTTGAGAACGCGGTGATCACGTTACCAATGTGCTGCCCTTCGCGGGCCACGATCCTGACCGGAAAATACCCTCACAACCACGGGGTCTGGTACACACGCGGAATTGGCAGTGGCTGGCCCGCCTTTCTAGACCGCGGCCTCGAAGCGGAAACGGTGGCAACGTGGCTCCACGATGCAGGGTATCGCACCTTCTTCACCGGCAAATACCTCAACGGCTACGACGACACCCGCTACGTCCCTCCTGGCTGGGACCAGTGGAACGGCTTTCTCGGCGAATATCCCGGCGAAATGTACCGCCTGAACGAGGACGGCGCCATCCGGACTTACGACAGGGCCGGCGTTCACGACACGGACCTCATCGCCCGCAAGACAGAAGCCTTCATCCGTGGTGCGGACAAACCCTTCTTCGCCTACGTCGCCCCGAACGCAACCCACGCCCCGTACTACTCCGCCAGGAGGCATGCGGACGACTTCTCCGGCGCCACGTCCCCGGTCCTCCCAAGCCGCAATGAAGCGGACGTATCGGACAAGCCCGGTTACATCCAGGAGGAACCTGCCCTGACGGACGGGCAGCTCACGGAAGAACAGGCTGTCTATCGCGCGAGGCTCAGGGCAGCCGAGTCTCTGGACGACCTGGTGGCAGGGGTGCTGGAAGCGCTCAGGTCCTCGGGCGAACTGGATGACACTTACGTATTCTTCTGGACGGATAACGGTTACCATCTGGCGGGAATCCACCGGCTCCCGCGCGGCAAGCACACCCCTTACGAGGAGGACATGGCAGTGCCCATGTTCGTTCGGGGACCGGGTGTGCCGGAGGATGTGATCCGCTCCAACCTCGCCTCCAACACGGACCTCGCGCCCACGTTCGCCGCGATAGCCGGGGCAACCGTCCCTGATGCGGTGGATGGACGTTCCCTCCTCCCGTTGCTGGGCCAGCACCCGCCAGGGAGCTGGCGGACGACGCTTCTGGTCGAGAGTAGGGCGGGTTTTGGCGAAGAGCCCCCGGAAGACTTGCCGGCCTACGCCGCACTGCGCACCGAAGATGCCACCTACGTGGAGTATGCTACGGGGGAGAGGGAACTCTACGATCTGTCCCGAGATCCATACCAGTTAGAGAACCTTGCGGGCAAAGTGGATCCGGCGCGTATTGATAGGCTCCACGACCGGCTCACGGCGCTGCGCTCCTGCGCCGCGGAGGAGTGCAGGGAGGCGGAGCAGTAGCCGGCGGGGCCTACTCGTCTTTTAGTTGCAGGTACTCGCCTGCCCGGAACGTGAATCGTTTATCATAGACGTTTGCATCCGCATCCTCGACCACGAACCGGAGCCTGGGTGTTCCGGCGTGGCCGGCTTCTTCGAGGTTCCGGGCCAGCGGTTTTGCCCGGAGCCAGAACCGGACGTTACCGCCGGGCTCCAGCGTGACCGGGAGACTTTGCTCCCCCTCCAGTGGTTCGCTATGCGCCGGAGAATCTTCTTTAGGGGAAACGTGGGCGCAGGCTATCTTGACGCTCTCGCGGCCTGCATTGGTGACATCGAAGAATACGTACAGGGGCGAGATGTCTCCATGATCCGGGCGTGTAAAAGCCCCCAGTGACTGGGTGAGCCTGAGGCGGCGTTTCGTGTTTCCCAGCAGACGCCGGAGCACAGGACGAACCTATGGGGCGTAGACTTGCTCGGCGATCACATCCGCGTACAAACGCTGGCCCGGTGGCTGGGGATGGATGCCGTCCATCGCGAAGAGTTCGGGCCTTCTGGCGCTCACGGAATGCCAGTCCGCGAGCACCACGTTCGGATATTTCTGTGCGCCTTTGGCCAGTATCTCGTTGTTGGGTTCCTCCCACGGGCGCGGGACCGTAACGTTTACCAGAACGACGCGCGGAACGCCTGAGAGTATCCGCATCATCTGGTCGAACTGCTGCTGGGTGATGACGCCGTTGCTGCCGATATCGACGATCACGACGTTCCCCAGCAGGCCCTGCGCCCTCCGGCTACGCAGGATGGCCACGGCATCGTATGTCTGCAGCCCAACCTCCGCGTCCATTACTGTTATGTTGTCCACCCGCTGCCGCAGGACGCCGGCTGAACCGAGCATCACCGAATCCCCGATGGCTGTGACCGGACCAACCGACGCGTGGGGTACTGTCGCCTCGTGTTGCCCATCGTCCCTCGATGCGGAAGCGCTTCCTTTGGGCCGGGCGGAGGGTTGCTGGCTATTTGCCCGCTCCGTAACCATCTCCCGCGCCCGAAGTTGGGCCCGGCGATGGTCCGCCGCCGGGGTCGTCTCTTCTTTGTTTGGCAAGGTGTCCTTGGCGGAGGAAACCTTGGTGTGAATGGCCTTCATTGAGGCTATGTATTCGGGGGTTTTCGGCGCCTCGATGCGTGCGGCAGCGACGCCGAGCGCGGCACAGAGGGCGACGATGGGGACCGCGGTTCCGAGCCAGATCGCCCCGAGTTTGCGCCGGCGGGAGCCCCTGGAGTCGCGGAGTTCCCTCCAGGCGCGTTCCAGGGCGCCGCGCCGGATCGGGGTTTCCACGTAGCGGTAGGAGATGTCCGCGAGCACGACCGTGATCGTCAGGCGCAGCGCCAGGAGCGCCGGGCCGTCTATGGATACGTCGAGTCCGGGACGGGTGACCATGAAGACAGGCCAGTGCCAGAGGTAGATCCCGTACGATCGAACCCCGACCCAACGCAGCGGAACCCAGCTGAGAAGGCCCGTTCCCAGAACCGTCCTCGGATGGACGATGGCCGCTAGCACGGCTGCCGTAGCCAGCCCAACCACGACGAACCCGCCCTGGTACAGAAACGGCTGGAACTCGCCCATCCGGAGGTACAGCAGCACCAGGCCACCCAGGGCCCCGAGGCCTGCGGCGTCGAGCAGCAGTGGGAAGAGCCAGGATGTCCTCCCGCGGGCTGCGTGCTGGTGTGCCCGGCGGTTATAGAAGCGGGCGGGCTCCCACAGGAAGGCGAGGGCGGCCCCGATAAGTAGCCCAGAAGCCCTGGTGTCGGTGCCGTAGTAGAGCCGCGAAGGATCTGCGTGGGGGCTGTACATGGCCGCCGTCAACAGGGCGGAAGCCGCCGCGCCAGCGAGCGCCAGCATGAGCGTCCGCCGCCGCCGCCAGCGGCGCGCCCCAAGGCCCATCACGGCCGCGAACACGACCGGCCAGACTACGTAGAACTGCTCCTCGATGGCGAGCGACCAGAGATGTTTGAGTAGTGACGGCCGGCCCACAGCCTCAAAGTACGACTCGTGCCCGATCACCAGATACCAGTTGGTCGCGTACCCCAGGGCCGCCAGCACGTCGGCGCGCAGCCCCGCGACCTCCTCCGGGAGCAGAAGCACCGCAAAGGCGAGCGTTGCCGCGAGCACCAGGTACAGCGCGGGCAGTAGCCGCCGCGCCCGCCGGAGCCAGAACGCTTTGAGGTCTATACGGCCGACATGACGCCACTCCGCCAGCAGCAGCGCGGTGATGAGGTAGCCACTGATCACGAAGAACACTTCGACGCCCAGAAAGCCACCTGGGAGCCAGGGGATCCCACCGTGATACAGGAGAACCGCGATCACGGCGAAAGCCCGCAACCCATCCAGGGCCGGCAGGCGTGGCAGCCGTGGTCCCCCATCCATCCGCTCGTGTTCAGGGATCACGGCATCCTTTGTCACCTCACGCCTTCGCGCGGCAACGCCGGCCCGTGATTTTCGCCACATTCGGCCCGTCTCCGCCCCCCTCTCTGCGGTCAAAGAGGATGAGATCATAGCACGCCCGCAGGGGGCCGCCAAAGCCTCCGTAACAGACCTTTCTAATGGTGCCCGTCACGTTTTCGTGAGGGTTTCGGCCGGACCTCAGCAGGGCAGTAATGCAAACATCGTTATGACGACCGCGAATGCGTGAGCAGCAGTCATGGCGAAGCTGAAGAAAGTAGTCAAGACGGCTGTGGGCGAGGGAGGAACAGGTGGCAGAAAGGGCGGTAAAAGCCAGGATGAACGCCAAGGCTATCGCGGTCGACTGGTCCGGGCGGCAGAGGGGGGCCGGGAAGAACATCTGGCTTGCGGAAGTGGCTGAAGGGCGTCTCGCGCGACTGGAGAACGGGCGGAGCCGGGAAGAGGCCGCCGAACATCTAGTGATCGAAGCCGAGCGCGACCCAAGAATGGTTATTGGATTCGACTTCGCCTTCTCGCTGCCAGCGTGGTTTCTCGACGAGCGTAACCTTGCCGGTGCGCCGGAGCTATGGAGGCTTGCGGACCTTGAAGCCGAAACGTGGCTGGCCGAGTGCCTGCCGCCGTTCTGGGGCCGTCCAGGGAAACGACGGCCAGATCTGGGCTCAGGGCGTGAGCACTTCCGGCGCACCGACCTGGACGTGCCCGCCACCGAAGGCATCAGGCCGAAGTCGGTATTCCAGATCGGGGGTGCGGGAGCGGTCGGGACGGGCTCGCTGCGCGGGATGCCCGTGCTGAACCGGCTGCGCGAGGCCGGTTTTCACGTCTGGCCTTTCGATGCCCCGCGCTGGCCGCTCGTCGTCGAAATATATCCGCGCTCGCTTACCGGAGCCGTGAAGAAGTCCGATGCCGCCTCACGCGAAGCTTATCTTTCGGCACGTTACGGGGTGCTTGATGGCCGAATGCATGAGCGCGCGGCGTCCAGCGAGGACGCGTTCGACGCTGCGATTTCCGCCCTGGTTATGCATAAGCATCTCGGCGATCTGATGACGCTTCCGGCGGTCGAAAACCGGCAAACTTTGCTCGAAGGAATGATTTGGCACCCTTCGTGGCGCTCGGGATTTCGGCCGGATTGACGCGAATTCGGCGTGTGGGTACCCTTCTGTTGGGGACCCGGAAGAAGGGAGATGGTGCCTAGTGTTCATGGTCGTGTTCGGGTACGTCGCGTTGGGCATGAGTTGGGCCTCGCCCCGCCACCGGACGGCCCGCAACGACGGTTGATCCCCGTGCAGAAAGAACAGGAGATCAAAGAGGACGGCCGCTACATCATCTTCTACGACTTCGACGAAGTAGGGGAGGAAGATTGAACCAGCTTCGGTGGGACCCGACCCTCAAGGAGTGGGTCGCCTACGCCACCCACCGCCAGGACCGCACGTTCCTGCCCCCGGCGGAATACTGCCCCCTGTGTCCGACGAAGCCCGGCGGATTCCCAACCGAGGTACCCCGCGAGCGCTACGACATCGTAGTATTCGAGAACAAGTTTCCTTCCTTCTCGCCCGGCGCCGGAGTAACGGAAGAGCCGGGTTCGGAGCTGACCCCGGCGGCGCCGGGACGCGGCGTGTGCGAGGTCGTGCTGTACTCCGACGACCACGGGGCCACCCTCGCGGGCATGAGCGAGCACCGCATCCGCAATCTGATCGGGGTGTGGGCGGATCGGTACACGGACCTCGGTTCGCACGAGTTCGTTGATTACGTCTTTATCTTCGAGAACAAGGGCGAGGCCATCGGGGTGACGCTGCACCATCCGCACGGACAGATCTACGCCTACCCCTTCGTTCCCCCTCGCCCGAAGCGCGAGCTGGAGTCCGCCCAGGAGTATCAAGGGGAGCAGGGAATTTGCCTGCACTGCGACCTGCTATCGCAGGAGTTGTCCGACGGCCGCCGGCTGGTGGAGAAGGGCGAGCACTTTGCGGCATTCGTCCCTTTCTACGCGAGGTTCCCTTTTGAGGTCCACCTGTACGCGCGGCGGTGTGCGGCCTCCATAGCGGATCTGGACGAGGCGGAACGGCGGGATCTAGCCAGCGTCCTCAAGCGCGTGCTGACCGGCTACGATGCGCTTTTCGACATGTCTCTCCCTTACATGATGGTAATGCACCAGGCCCCGACGGACGGTGGAGATTACAGGGGCCTCGCCCACTTCCACATCGAGTTCTATCCCTTAAACCGCACGGCGGAGAAGCTCAAGTACCTGGCCGGAAGCGAGACCGGGGCCGGCGTATTCGTCGTGGATGCAATCCCGGAGGAGACCGCAGGTAAGCTCCGCGAGGCCGTGGAGAAGGCTGACGCGTAGGCTGTGAGAGAGACGGAACGCCGGGTGGCGGATGCCTACAGGGAGAGGTTTGGCGCAGAGCCCGAGGTGATAGCCAGCGCGCCGGGACGCATCAACCTGATCGGGGAGCACACCGACTACAACGGCGGCTTCGTCCTTCCTTGCGCCATCGATCGCCGCGTCGCCGTGGCAATGAGCCCGGCCGAAGGCGACGGTATGCTTGCTTCCTTGGATTTCGAGCAAGAAGCGCCATTGCGCGAAGGTGCCGAATGGGAGAAGAGCGAGACCTGGGCCGATTATCCGCGCGGCGTAGCCTGGGCGATGGGTGTCGAGCAGCCGTTCCAGGCCGTATTTTCAGGGGACGTGCCCCGGGGCGCGGGCCTCTCTTCGTCGGCGGCCATCGAGGCGGCCACCGCGCTCGCGCTGGGCGCGCTACTTGGCCTGGATACTGCCCGTAAAGACCTTGCCGTCGCCTGCCGCCAGGCAGAGAACGGCTTCGTGGGGGTGCAGAGCGGTATCATGGACCAGTACGCCTCCCTTTTGGGCGAGGAAGGCTCGGCGCTTTTCATAGACTGCCGCTCCCTTGGGGCCGAGCCGGTCCCGTTCGATCCCGCCGACATCGGCCTCACCCTGCTCGTCTGCGACACCAACGTGCACCATGCCCACACGGACTCGGGCTACAACGATCGCAAGCAGACCTGTGTAGATGCCGCGAAGACCCTCGGCGTCGACGAACTGCGTGACGCCACCGAGGACGACCTGGTAAGACTCGAAGGCGAAGAACTCAAGCGGGCTCGCCACATAGTCACGGAGAACGCCCGCGTGCTGGAGGCAGCCGACGCCCTGCGCGACAAAGACTATGCCCGACTCGGACGGCTCATGTACGCTTCGCACGAGTCTATGCGCGACGACTTCGAGATCTCGGTCGCGGAGATCGACACCTTCGTAGAACTCGCGTGGGAGGCCGGAGCAACCGGCGCGCGCCTGACCGGTGGTGGTTTCGGCGGCTGCGCCATAGCTTTGATCCCCCCGGACAGGGTTGACGGCTTCTCGGAAAGCGTCAGGAGGACGTTCGGGGAGCGGGGTTTCGAAGCGCCGGATTTCTACCAGTTCGTCCCGGCGGCCGGCGCGGAGGTCGTGGTGGGGAGGGAGAAGGAGTGACCACACCAGCGAACGGTGGACCGCTCTTCGGGGCGCGTGTTTTCATCGGGGCGGGGAATGGGACCCCGAATCGGCCGGGAAGGTGATCCGGGGCGCGACCGATGCGGGCCTGGATTTCGTGGAGATACCGCTGCTTCGCCCCGAGGACATGGATGTATCCGGGACCTGCGCCCTGCTGGGTGAACACGGCCCGGAATTCACCAGTTCGCTCGGGCTGCCAGAAAACGCGCATCTCCCGGCCGCGCCGGATGGGGGTAGGGCTCGTCAGCACCCCAGCCGACTTGCCTGTCAGCAGGAGACGCTCCCCGCTGCTTTCCGCGTTTGACGGATACCTCGACTGGGTTGTTGCTTGGAATCCCTCTCAGGGCCCGCCGGACACGAACGCGGAGTACTGAAAGGCTGACAAGCTTCCACCTAAGGGAGAACCAGTGGATGCCAGACTCGCCGGTGCGGCCGAGAACCTGTGGGCGGAACGAAGGCTAAAGGGCTATCGGACCCGGGGCCCTGGCCTACCGATCCAACCTCTTCGGCAGGGATCGTTCGGTCGCCAACTACGGTGGCGGCAACACCTCGACCAAGACCAGGGACCGGGATTACACGGGCCGCGAGACGGACATACTCTGGGTGAAAGGCTCGGGCAGCGACCTCGCTACCATCAAGGCGGACCAGTTTACCGGGCTCAAGCTCGACGAGGTGCTGCCGTTGATGGAGCGGGATTCGATGTCCGACGAAGACATGGTGTCGTATCTCGCCGCCTGCCAGCTTCGGCCGGACATGCCTCGTGGCTCCATAGAAACGTTGCTTCACGCCTTCGTGCCTTATCCGCACGTGAACCACACCCACCCGGACGCGGTGAACATGATCTGCTGTTCCGAAGGTGGCGAAAACCACGCCCGCGAGTGCTACGGAGAAGCCGTCTGGATCCCCTACATCTGGCCCGGTTTCACCCTCTCCAGGCAGGTAGGCGAAGCCGTCAGGAACAACCCGCAAGCCCGCTTCCTCCTGCTTGCCAAGCATGGTCTCGTCACCTGGGGGGATACCCACGAGGAGAGCTACAACCGTACCATCGGGGCGATCAACCGCGCCGCCGAGTACGTTGCGAAACGGGGTGGAGATCAGCCATTCGGTGGACAGGGTCTGGAACCGCTCGCCCCCGATGAGCGCGAGGCGTTGCTGGCCGAGGTCCTGCCGGCGTTGCGGGAAGCACTCTCCGGCGGCGCGCCCAAGATACTGCGGCCGGACACCTCAGAGGGCGTGCTGGGGTTCGACTGCGGCCGCGACGCCGAACTCTTCCAGGTCGGGGCGGCGTGCCCGGACCACCTCGTGCGTACCAAGGCAAGGCCGCTGTGGGTGGACTTCGATCCCAAGAGCGAAGACGCCGATGCGCTCGTATCAAAGCTGCATGACCGGCTTGAGAAGTACCGCGAGGATTACGAAGCGTACTTCGGGCGGCACGAAGAGGCCGACGAGGAGATGTTCGATCCCAGCCCGAGGCTCGTCCTGATCCCCGGCGTCGGACTCGTCGCCGCCGTGGCCAACCTGAAGGAGGCTGACCTCTCGCGGGACTTCTACCATCGCGCCATCACCGTGATGCGCGGGCGCACGCGCTCGGCGGTTTCGTCTCCCTCACGGAGGAAGAGTTATACGCTGTAGAGTACTGGCCGCTGGAACTGTACAAGCTCACCCTTGCCCCGTCGCCGAAGGAACTTGCCGGCCGCGTCGCCCTGGTTACTGGCAGCGCAGGGGATCGGGAGCGCGACTATCCGCAGGCTCGCGGACGAGGGTGCGTGGTTGTGGCCCACATAGACGAGGAAGGCGCCGAAGAGGTCGCTGAGGAGTTCGGTGGCTCGGGATTGGCCATGAGGATGGACGTCACGGAAGAGGCTGCAGCCGTCTCCGCGTACCGGAAGGCCGTGCTCACATATGGCGGTGTGGACGTGCTCGTCTCCAACGCCTGGCGGAGGCCGCCGTGCATTTCGCTTCCGAGCGGCGTTTACCCAGGAGCACGGGCAACATCCTAAACGTGGACGGCGGCGTCAAGGACGCTTATCCTAGATAGGCACACGCCGACAGGAGGGCTTGCTTGAAGCATCAGGAGTTGCGCGGGGAGATCTCACGCATCGTGCGCCGCATGGCCGATTCCGGCCTCGTTGTGGGGACCGCCGGAAACGTAAGCATCCGCACCCCGGATGACACCGTCCTCGTCACGCCGAGCGGACTGGACTACGCTGACATGGGACCGGAGGATGTGGCCCTCGTGGACCTGGACGGGAACTTTCTGAATGGCCCGTTCGCCCCTTCCACCGAGACCCCGATGCACACAGGCATCTACCGCGCCCGCCCGCGGGTCGGCGGCATCGTTCACACCCACGCCCGGTTCGCCACCACACTCGCCTGCCTGCACCTGGAGATACCGCCCCTCCACTATATGCTGGTCTCGCTCTCGGATGAAGGAAGGGTACCCCTGGCCTCCTACGCCACCTACGGGACCGAAGACCTGGCGCGCAACGCGGCGGAGGCGCTCGGCGAGGTACATCACGCCTGCTTGCTGCAGAACCACGGCACGATCACAGTGGGAGACACGGCGACGGAGGCGTACTCCCGGACGGAGGTTCTGGAGGAGATGGCAGAACTGTATTACCGGGCCAGGCTCGCCGGTGAGCCCGCCATCCTGAGCCCGGAGCAACTGGCTGAGGTGGCGGCCAGGATCTCGGACTACGGCCAGTCAAAAGCCACCTCCGGCTCCACATCCGGCGCAGTTCGGGGATGAAACCCTGGCGCAGGCGGCTGCTGCGGGCGATCGAAGGCGTAGAGACCTCCGTCGACAGGGCCAGGCTCTTCCTGAAGGTTCGCCACAGGCTGCTGGCACCGGTACGTGTGCTGCCGTATCGTGGGCACGGCACACCCTCCGAGGTGCGCGTGGTCGGACGGGTGCTGGAAGAGAAGGTGATCTCCGAGCCCACCATCCACGACACCAGGATACAGAACCTCAGGGCGATGGCCGGCCGTTTCCTGAGCGCCGAGGTCCCCGGCGCCCGCGTGAGGGTGAGCTTCGGCGGCGATGTGCGTATGGTGGTGGCCGACGACGAAGGATTCTTCGGGGCCGCGCTCAGGCCGCGGGCCCAACTAGAAGACGGCGACGGGGAATGGCAGGATGTCACCTACGAGTTGCTGTGGCCGAAGGCGAAGGGGCAGACCAAAGCCAGGGCGACGGGACAGGTCATGGTCCCGGCTCGTGGAACGGGCGGCGCATCTTTCGGTGTGATAAGCGACATCGACGACACCATCCTGCGTAGCGAAGTCACGAAGGGCCTCACGATGCTCCGCCTGCTGTTGTTCTCAAACGCGCACACCAGGCTGCCGTTCGAGGGCGTGGCCGCCTTCTACCAGGCGTTGCGTTCAGGGGCAGGCCGTGAGAACAACCCCATCTTCTACGTCTCCACGGGGCCGTGGAACCTGTACGACCTCCTTGAAGATTTCCTGGAGATACAGGACATTCCGGCCGGCCCAATCTTCTTGAGGGACTGGGCCGGCCTCAAGGACGTATTGCGCGGCATGGACCACCGCAGCCACAAGCTCGCCGTGATACGGGACCTGATGCACGCCCACGCGGACCTCTCGTTCGTGCTCGTGGGAGACTCGGGCCAGCAGGACGCGGAGACCTACGCCCAGATAGCAGAGGAGTACCCCGACAGGGTACTCGCGATCTACATTCGGGACATCCGTCGAAAGGGTAGATCCGGAATCGTACGGGATATCTCGGAGCAGGTCCGTGCCCTCGGCATCCCCATGCTCCTGGTTGACGATACGGTCGCCGCCGCCGAGCACGCGGCTTCGGTCGGCCTTATAGACGCCGCCTCCCTGCCCAAAATCCGGCAGGACAGGGAGGCCGACGCGCAGGCCGCGCTTTTGCCGTGGGAGACGCCAGGGACGTGAGCCTGGAGGTCTCAGCCGAAGTCCGGGATACGCTCCGCGAAGGCGGACCCGTAGTCGCGCTGGAGTCAACACTCATCTCTCACGGTCTGCCGCATCCGAACAACCTGGATCTGGCCCGCGAAGCGGAAGACATCGTGCGATCGGAAGGAGCCGTGCCGGCCACCGTCGCCGTGATTGGCGGTTCACCGAAGGTGGGACTCGAAGCGGCGGACCTGCAACTGCTGTCCGAAGGTGGCGTGCCCAAACTCTCGGTCAGGGATCTCCCTTTCGCCGTAACGAAGGGCAGTCACGGTGCCACGACGGTCGCCGCCACCGTGCACCTAGCGTCCCGCGCCGGGGTGAAGCTCTTCGCCACCGGCGGCCTCGGCGGCGTGCATCGCGGAGCGCGGGATTCGTGGGACGTTTCGGCGGACTTGGCGGCTCTCTCCCGGACGCCGGTCGCCGTCGTTTGCTCCGGCGTGAAGTCCATCCTCGATGTGCCGACCACGCTTGAGCAACTGGAGACGCTCGGCGTTCCGGTGGTGGGGTATCGCACCCTGCGCTTCCCCGGTTTCTACCTCACCGATTCCGGCAGCCCGCTGGAATGGAGCGTGGAGGACGAAGAAGCGACCGCCCGGCTTATCGCCGCTTCGCGGTGGATCGGACAGGAGGGATGTGGTCTCGTCGTCGCCAATCCCATCCCCGAAGATGAGCAACTGGACCCTGAGCTCCACGATCACGCCCTGGAGGAAGGACTCGGCGAACTGAGGCGGCGCGGGGTGCGGGGAAAGGACGTAACGCCGTTCCTGCTGGAGCGGTTCCGGGAGGCGACGGGTGGGGCGAGCCTGAGGGTGAACGAGCAGATCATACGCTACAACGCCCGCCTGGCAGCGCGCATCGCGGTTGTATTGTCGAAGATCGAAGCCCGAGAGATCTCCTTTTGAAAAGGCCGTCTCCGGTCGTGGTGATCGGGGACCTGCTGGTGGACGTGCTGGCGGAGGTAGGAGAACCGCTGGCCCGCGGCACCGACACCAGGGCCTCCATCAACGTCCGGGCAGGCGGTTCGAGCGCGAACATGGCCGTGTGGCTTGCCCGGCTCGGGGTGGAGACACACTTCGTGGGGAAGGTAGGTCAGGACGTTTTCGGGCGGTACCTGGCCGAAGGGCTCGGACGCGAGGGAGTGATCCCACATCTCTCAGAGGATCATTCCGAGCCGACCGGTAAGGTGGTCATCCTGGTGGATGCCTCCGGGGAACGAACCATGATCACCGACCGCGCCGCCAGCCAGCTCCTGCGTCCGGACGACCTGCCCGGAGACCTCTTCCAGAAGGAACGACACCTCCACCTCACCGGCTACGGCTTCTCCCACCCGGACTCCCGCAAGACTGTCATCGAAGCCCTGAACCGGGCGCAGAATACGCACATGACGGTCTCCGTTGACCCGTCCTCCGTGACTGCCCTCGAAGATATCGGACCCGAAGAGTTCCTGAGATGGACCGCGGACTCCAGCCTCGTCTTCCCGAACCTGGAAGAAGGCGCTCTGCTCACCGGCGCCGCGGACCCCGAACTCATCGCAACAAAGCTGCGTGAAAACTATTCCGGCGTGGCGCTCAAGCTGGGCGCGGAGGGCGCGGCCTATGCCGGGCCTGATCGACCATTTGTGCGCCTCCCGCCCGTACCCACGCGGGTCGTGGACACCACGGGGGCTGGGGACGCTTTCTGCGCGGCGTTTCTCGCCTCCTGGCTTGCGGGCGATGGACCCGAAATGTCTCTGGGCCGGGGCTTGGATCAGGCGTCGCGGGTAGTGGCGGAGATCGGGGGTCGGTAGGGCGCTTCGCTCCTGCCTCGCTCCGCTCCCGTAAGTCGTGAATCATATCGGCTTTCTCGACTTACGATTTACGAAGCGAGTGCTTCACGACCCACGAACACGGCGGGACGCGAAGACTTCACCCGGATTCTCCCCCACGGTGCCGTGCGGCGATGGCTATGAGCGCGGAGCCAGCGACGATCGCGGTGAAGACCAGAAACACCCACACGTATTCCGGGGCGCGGTGTCCGAGGAAAGAGTACACGAGGGTCTGCGGGATGATCCCGAGTGCGGAGGCCACCATGAAGCTTCGGAAGCCCATCCGGGTGAGACCCGCCGCGTAGGAGATGATGTCGAAGGAGATGCCGGGGACGAGCCGGGCCAGGAACACGGCATAGACACCCCACCGGGCGAACCATCGGTCGGCGGACTCCAGCCCTGCCCTTCCGATCAGGGCCTCCACCGGAACCCTCCCGAGCGCGCGGGCGAAGGCGAAGCAAACCGCCGCCGCCAGCATGTGTCCAAACACGCTCAATGCCCACCCCCAGAAAAAGCCGAACGCCAGCCCGTTGGCGAACGTGATGAGGAACGATGGCAGCGGCGCGGCCAGGGCCTGCAATACCATCAGGAGGCACGACGCCACAGGGGCCCACACCCCGAAAGACAGGATGTACTCCCGCAGTCCGGCCACGTCCCCGTGCACCAGGATGCCGAGCGCCCGGTTCACCTCCACCCGGAAATCCGTCCACAGCAGATACAAAATCCCGAACACCGCCACGAAACACAGCACGAGCCCGGCCTGCAGCCAACGAGCCGTTCGCGCATCCGTTCGGATGACGCCTGTGGGACGCCGTTCGTGGCCTGGTGCGCTCAGTTCCCCACCCGGTCTTCCGCGCCGGAGAGGTCTTCTATCAGGGTGAGGAGGGACGAATGATCCCAGCCCCCGCGCCCCTTCGCCATCATGGTTCCGAACATCTGGTTTACCAGCGCAGTCACAGGGAGGGCCACGCCGTACTCCCTGGCCGCCGTAAGCGCGATCCCCAAATCCTTACGGTGGAATTCCACCTTGCCGCCCGGCTCGAAATCGCGCATCAGAAAATTCTTGCGTTTCACCTCCATGACTTTGCTGCCCGCGAGGCCGCTGGAGAGAGCGCCCAGGATCTTCTCGGGATCAACCCCGGCCTTGGAGCCAAGCACCAGGGCCTCCGACACAGCTTCGATCACGAGCGCCACAACGATCTGGTTCGCCGCCTTCACAACCTGCCCCGTCCCCGAAGGACCTGTATGGGTAACGGTCTTCCCCATCACCTCGAATAGCGGACGCGCCCGCCCGAAGTCCTCCTCCGAGCCACCCGCCATGATGGAGAGCGTGCCCTCTATGGCGCCCACGTCCCCGCCGGAGACCGGCGCGTCCAGCATCCCGGCGCCAAGCTCTCCAGCCCGCCGGGCGAGATCCTTCGCCAGCACCGGGGAGCTAGTGCTCATGTCCACGATCAAAGATCCTCCGCCCGTGCCAGCGAGAAGCCCATCCTCTCCCGCCACCACCCCTTCGACCTCGGCTGGTCCCGGAAGCATGGTGATGGCCACGGGGCATGTTTCGGCTACTTCCCTCGGGCTGTCCGCAACTTCGGCATTACCTTCGGAGGCCAGTTCCTCGGCCTTCTCGCGGGTGCGGTTGTGCAGGACCAGTTCGTATCCGGCGGCCATAAGGTTCTTCGCCATGGGGCGGCCCATGATCCCGAGCCCCACGAAACCGACTCTCTCGCGCATACTGCCTTCCACTGGCGAACCTTTCGGTGCAGGTTTCGAGGATACCAGAACAGCGCGGCCGGAAACCCGGCCCACCGGCGCGGCGTATACTGTTGCAGTGAGCGGCGAATTCCAGTTCCAGCGCGCGGCCCTGATCGTCAACACCCGCTCACGCACCGGGGAGAAGGTATTCTTCCGGGCGCTCGACCGGTTGCAAAACGAGGGCGTGCCGATAGGGGCCACCTACGCCGTGCGCGACCCCGCCCGGCTCCCCGAGACGGTGGCCGAGGTTCTGGGCGACAGCACGAACTACGATCTTCTGGTCCTTGGGGGCGGCGACGGCACGGTGAGCTCCGTGGTCGACTCGCTCGCCCACCACGAGGCGACCCTTGGTTTGCTTCCCCTTGGCACCGCCAACGACTTCGCCCGCACGCTTGGCATCCCGTCTGACGTGAACGGCGCGTGCGACGCCATAGCCAAAGGCAAGGTCGTGGACGTAGACCTCGGGCTCGCTGGCGACAACTACTACGTCAACGTCGCAACGGTTGGCCTTGGCGTCGGGGTCACCCAGGCCCTGTCTCCGATGCTCAAGCGCAGGGCCGGGGCCCTCGCATATCCTATGGCTGCTGTCAGGGCCTTCCTCAAGCACGAACCCTTCTCTGCCACGCTCACGTTCCCCGAAGACGAATACGAACCGGCGCAACTGGACCGGCTGCTCCAGGTTGCCGTGGGCAACGGCCGCTTCTACGGCGGTGGAAACGTGGTGGCTCCCGAATCCGGCATAGACGACAAGACGCTGGACGTATACGCCATCGAACTCGGACGCCACCGCGACCTCTTCGGCGTGGCCCGCTACTTCAAGAGTGGCGATTTCATCCGCAACGAGAGCGTCAAACAGTTCCACGCGGCGCGGGTGCGCCTGGAGACGGAACCCGACATGCAGGTCAACATAGACGGCGAGGTCGTGGCGATGACCCCCCGGGACTTCTCCGTGGCCCGCAACGCGCTGCGGGTGCTCGTGCCGCGGGATTCCACGGCCGCCAGCTACGAGGGCACGTCCGGCGACTCTGGCTCCTGAGCCGCGCCATCAACTTGCGGCGCGGGTAGCAAACTCCTAGACTCCTCCGTGGTTGGAAAGGAAAATCAGGAGGTTTTGTCGTGCGGCCGGAGGATGTCGAAGGGCTGACCGTCGGGGCGTTGCTGGATCTCGTGACGGGGCGCCGCCCGGATGACGACGCCGTCGTGTACCCGGATAGGGGACTTCGCTACTCGTACCGCCAGTTCACGGAGGTGGTCGAAGAATGCGCCCGCGCCCTGATGGCGCTGGGCCTTAGGAAGGGAGACCACGTCGCCGTCTGGGGCCAGAACGTCCCGGAGTGGCTCACGCTCCAGTTCGCCACCGGCAAGATGGGCGCCGTGCTGGTCACGGTGAACCCGGCGTACCAGGCCCGCGAACTGAAGTATGTCCTGGATCAATCCGACGCAGCGGCGCTCTTCCTCACAAGCGGCGTTAAGGACGCGGACTTCCTGGAGGTACTGCGCCGCGCCGTCCCCGAGCTGGACGGGGCCTTGGAAGCGGAAATTTCCACAGAAGAACTGCCGTTCCTCAAACACACCGTACTCATGGGCGAAGATCCACCGGACAACCTGCCGGTCATGGGTTGGGACGAGTTCGTGTCGCGGGCGGACGAGGTGTCGGAGGACGAGCTGGGGGAACGCCAGGCATCGCTCGATGCCGGGGACGTAATAAATATGCAGTACACCTCGGGGACTACGGGCTTCCCCAAGGGCGTGCAGCTAACGCACTCCAACATCGTCAAGAACGCCTTCCACATCGGCGAGTGCATGCGGCTGGGGCCGGAGGACAGGGTGTGCATCCCGGTGCCGTTCTTCCACTGCTTCGGGTGCGTGCTCGGCACCCTGAACACCGTCACGCACGAGGCGACGATGGTACCGGTAGAGAGCTTCGACCCGCTGCGGGTACTCGAGGCCGTCCACGAGGAACGTTGCACCGCGCTCCTTGGCGTGCCGACGATGTTCATTGCGGAGTTGGAGCATGAGGACTTCGGCCAGTACGACACCTCCAGCCTGCGAACTGGCATCATGGCCGGCTCCCCATGTCCCATCGAGGTCATGAAGAAGGTCGTCGACGTGATGGGTGCGAGCGAGATCACCATCGCCTACGGCCAGACCGAATCATCCCCCGTCATCACCCAGACCCGCACCGACGACTCGCTGGAGCGACGCGTCTCCACCGTCGGCCGCAAGTTACCTGACGTTGAGGTGAAGATCGTGGACGTGGACACCGGCGAGGAGGCCGGGCCTGGTGAGCAGGGCGACCTCTGCACCCGCGGCTACCACGTCATGCGCGGCTACTACAAGATGGACGACAGGACCCGCGAGGTCATAGACGAGGACGGATGGCTGCACACCGGGGATCTTGCGGTCATGGACGAGGACGGATACGTCAAGATCACGGGCCGGGCGAAGGACATGATCATCCGGGGCGGAGAGAACGTATACCCGCGTGAGATCGAAGAGTTCCTGTACACCCACCCGGACATCTCGGACGTGCAGGTCTACGGTGTGCCCGACGAGAAGTACGGCGAGAAGGTCGCCGCAGCCATAATCCCCAGGCGGGACGCGAGCCTGTCTGCGGATCAGGTGCGCGATTTCTGTGCCGAGAACATCGCCCGCTTCAAGGTCCCATACTACGTGGACTTCGTCGAGGACTACCCGATGACGGCGAGCGGCAAAATCCAGAAGTACAGACTTCGCGAGGCCGCCGTCGAGCGCCACGGTCTGGAAGAGGCTGTGGAGACTGCGTAGCGCGGCATCGGAAGTTACTCGGGGGGCTTTTGCCAGCCTGTGAGGTTTCGGCTCGAAACTAGAAGATTACTTGGTGGCTTCCGGCTTCTCGAAAACCCGGAGGGCGAGGGGCACGAAAGAGCCGGGCGCTGGTCCTTGATAGTGCCGCCGCCCCCGCCCGCACCAGCTGCTTGAAGAGATTGCGCTCAAGCCCCCGCTCGAGCAACTTGCGACTGAAACGGCGCGACGCGGCCTCAGATCAAACCGATACGGTTGGGTGGCCAGAAGAGCAGGAAGGCCTCGCCTTCTATGTTCTTCTCGGGTAGTGGTCCGAAGTATCGGGAGTCCGCCGAGTTGGCCCGGTTGTCGCCCATCACGAAGACGTGGTTCTCGGGGACGGTCGTCTTCGCGAAGGAACTCCGGTCGGGGAGCTCCTTGTTTGTGTATGGCTCCTTCTGGGGCTTGCCGTTCACGAAGAGCTTGCCGTTCTTTTTGGCGATCTTATCTCCCGGCAGGGCGACGACGCGTTTTATGAGGTTCTGATCAGGGATGTCGACATTGCGGAAGACAATTATGTCACCTCGCTCGGGTTCGGTGAAGCGGTAGATGAACTTGTTTACAAACACCCTGTCGCCTATCTCGAGGGTGGGGATCATGCTGCCAGAGGGGATCCAGTAGGCCTCTACGACGAACGGCCTGACGAGGCCGAAGACCACTACGAAAACGATGACGAACTGAATCAAGAGATCCAGGGGTAAGGGAAGCTTCTTCTTTTGACTATCCTGGCGGGGCTTTTCTTGAAGGCTTTCGGGAGCCTCGATCCGGGACACCGACGATCTCCCTTGCTTATGGTCAATACCAGATCGGAAGACCAACCAGTGGATTAGGAAGCTTGCTATCGAGAGGAGCGTCAGTCCGGCGGACAGCCCGGCCAGTATTACCTGTCCGTTCAAGACGCTGATAACCAAAACAGCGGCCGCTGTTATGCCCGCTCCCGCCGTGATGAAGTACTCAACCAGCACTGCATCATTCGGGTCTATCGTGGAGTGGTTGAGCTCTCTCCTTTCCGGTTCCACTGGCGCCGTCTCCGACGTTTCCAGTTCAACGATCCGCTCTTCGAGCGCCGCGATGACGCGCTTGTTCTCCTGGTTCGCCTCCCGCTCCTGATCGAGTTCATTCCGGAGGTGCTCGACGCGATGCTCTAGACCCCTGACGTAGCGCTCGATCCAGGCATCGTGCGACTCGTCGAATTCGCGGTCGCGGCCCATCGCAGTCGTAGCAGCGCCGTCCAGGTACACCATTAGCCGACCATCGATTGCGCGCTCGTGCTCTAAGGTGCCGCGCTTGACGCGTTTGCGCACCGCGCTTTCGGAAATGCCCAGGGCGTGGGCCGCTTCGGCCACCGTCATACGGGTGCGGCCGCTGTCGTATGATTCGTCAGACACTAGGTCGCCCTCCCGTCGGCTGCCACGGTTCCTATCCTGGACTTTTGCTTTAGATCGTCCAAGACCCATTTTAGGGCTTGTGCCAACATGGGAAGAGCATACGCCTTATCTGTGCCTGGAAGAATACCCCTCGACGCAGGAACATTAGTCAGCCCTTGCGGGAGGTGTCGAGCTTCCTTCGTTTGAGAGGTATCATACCCTTGTCCTTGGGGAGTTAGAGAAGGAGGTTCCCCATACCACCGCGCAATAGCCATTGGTCGATCTGCCTTTCTGGATCATGATAGGTTGGCTACGTGGGCTTTCGGCTCCGGTGAGACGCGGAGTATTCGTTGCGGCCATACTCCTGATGTACTTCGCGGCATTTGGCGTGGGCGCTGCTGCCGCGGGCATCTTCAGCTGGCAACCTGAGCAAGGCACGGTCGAATCCGGTGGCCCCACCAAGACCAGAACGCTCGAAGACACTGACTTGGAAGACACTGAGTTGGAGACGACCGGCAATTCCAAGAATGACAACCGTCGCAAGCCCGTAGAAGAGGCTTCCTTCGTCCACCGCGCCACGGACCAGAACAGTCGTGGAGACTACACTTATCTCACCGATCCGAGCATCAACGGCAACGCGAACGCTATCGTGCTTGTCGCACCGGGGACGGACCGGGGAAACACCAGGGATGCTACTTACGATCACAACATCGGCGTTTGGTACGAAGGCGTGAACGAAAAGAAATGGGCCATCTTCAACCAGGACCTGGCTGCAGTACCCGGCGGGGCAGCCTTTCAGGTGGTCGTCCCGCCAGCGTCCCAGAGCTTCGTCCATCACGCCGTACCCGACAACACCATCGACAAGTCCACCTACTTGGATAACCCGTTGACCAACGGCGAGCCGGACGCGGTGCTCTCGGTCACCCAGAACTGGAACCCTGGAGGCGGCAGGGGCGTCTACAACGACCATCCCGTAGGCGTCGTGTACAAGCAAGACGTACAACAATGGGCGATCTACAATCAAGACGGTGCGCAAATGCCTGACGGCGCCGCGTTCAACGTCGCTGTCTCAAGAAATGGCGAACCTTTGCGGTAGTAACGCTGCAGGCACCACGCGGCAGACGCGGCTTCCACTGGAGCGCAAGACAAAGGCAACCGAGATGTTCAAGTCAGGCTGCCGCACGCATGCGCCGGACAGCATACATCTTCGCCACTAAATGCACTCTACACATGCCACATGGTAGCTCGACGAACTGGCGAAGTTGCCATTCCATCATCGGGACCCGTTCGACCGGATGATCGTTGCGCAAAGTCTGGCGGAAGTTATCTCGATAATCAGCAAAGACAAGGCGTTCGCGAGCTATTCGGTGAATGTATCGTGGCAAGATGACGTGAAACCTGATGACGGTTGGCAGCAAGTCGGCGCTCTGTCGCGCCATTAGGCAATGAGTCTGAGGTAAGTAAAAGGAGTCTTGAGGACAAGAGGCCGGACGCCTGTTCCCTCGGTACCGCCAAGCTTTTCGAAGTACCATCCCGCAGCGGTGAGACGGTATTGGGAAAAGAGAATCGGGGCTAGAGCCTAGCCCCGATTCTTGCACGTACCCGGGTTACTACGGACACTTCTTCAAGCCACCAGGGGACGTGTCCTTGTTTTGTCCGGGCGGGCACTTGCCCGAGGAAGTGATGGCCGGATTGCCCTTGCCGGGACCGTCATTGATCGCGGCAAACGCCGCCCCGGAGAACGCCATCATCAACGCCATAACGAGCGCCACAAACAAAAAAGTAATGCGCTTGCGCATAAGGTTTCCTTTCCGCTTCCCGATGCTTCACCAAGGTTCTCGTATCGCTCTGGCCTTAATCCCTCAGTCTTGCCCTCTTTCCAGTACGTCCTAGTCCTGCGAGGAAACGCGGAGAATGCTGTCGCACTTGCCAGGACGGGAGTACTCCCACACGCCTCGAATCTACCGGGTAGCTTATGCTTGTGGGCGCAGGGCCGAAAGAATGTATTCCCGGCCCTACGCTGCTTCAGCCGCTAGCTAGCGGTAACCATTCCCTGCTCTTAGCAGGAGCCGATCGCGCCTCCCTGGGCCTTTGGCGGGTTCTTGGTGCACGTGAGATCCTGCGGAGCAGGATTCTTGTTTGTGGTATTGCCCTGGGTCTCATCGGACGTACCAACCCCGCCCTGGTTCTTGCCCGGGCCTTCCGTACAAGTGACTGTTCCCTTGTCCTTGGTGCAGTTGTCCGGAAGCGGAGCCGCACTGGCTATCGCGCTCGCCGTCAGCATCGCTACAGCCAGCATGGCCACAACCAACACACTAATGCGCCTACGCACACTATCTCCTCTCTGTTGCCATCGGCAATATTCGCTGCCGATGGTACGCCTGAAACTGGTGGGCCGGACGTTCTGTGCCGCCACGAGGGCATGACAATCGTCCGTCCCCTTGCCGGTGCGTTCCTCCTACGCCAACCCCAGGTCGTTGCTCCTTTCCTATCGCTTCCTTTCCCCAAAACAAGACCGGCCACGGGATCCGAAGATCTCCGGTAGCCGGTTGCACCACTGACTCCTTCTGCCCCAGGTGCCCATATCTATGGGACAAAGATCTCAGCCTCTACCTGAACCCGATCTTGCCTGATATCCCGAACTCTAGGGCAGCGCATAGGCCGTCGCATCCGCCATCTGGCACATCTTTGCATACCTGTCATGTGCCATTTGGCACGTGCCAAATGGCGTATTCCTTGTACATATAGCTGCCGGATATCTGCCATTCAGGTGTTTCGGGCGGGACCTTCGTTGGTTCGTAGTTTTCGAACCGGAGACCCGCCACCCTGGGTACGTGCCTGTTGTGAATGGTGCGGCTGCTAGGTGAGGACGATGAGGGTAGCCCCGGACACCACCTGGATGGTAGCATCCTGGTAAACCCGATCAAGCCGGAGCGGGGGATGCCGGGCGTTTGATGGCGCCCATACCATAGTGGGAACATGGGCGGAACGGTAACGGACAAGGGGCAAGGCGCATTGAGAACGGCATTCGTGCAGTTACTCGCGCCGATCAAGAACCCTACCCCGTTCTTGCGTTACGGCGTGGCCGTGCTGGCCGTTTTGCTGGCGCTGCTGCTCAAGCTACGGCTTGACCCCGTGATCCGGGAGAGCCCTTTCCTGATGTTCTTCGGCGCCGTGATGATCAGCGCCTGGTTTGGAGGGCTGCGCTCGGGGATATTGGCGACCCTGCTGTCCGCGCTGGTGAGCGATTTCTTCTTCCTGCCTCCGGTCCACTCGTTGGTGATCGAAGACGGCGGGGAGCGGTTGCGGCTGGTGGTGTTCCTGGTTGAGGGATCGTTTATCGGGGGTTTGACGGCGGTGATGCAGCGTGCCCGCTGGAGGGCCGATGAGAACGCCAGGGTGGCTATAAACCACCAGAAGACCCTGCGCCAGAGCGAAGAGGCGCTCATGGAGAGCAGGGAACATTACAGGTCGGTGGTGGAGCAGGCCGCGGAGAGCATAATCCTGGTTGATCCCGACACCATGCGCGTGCTCGACACCAACGCCGCGTTCCGCGACCTGCTTGGCTATTCCGAGGACGAACTGGACGGGATGACGCTCTACGACTTCGTCGCGCACGACCGGGCAAGCATCGAAGCCCACGCGCGGCGTCTGGAACAGCAGGATCGCCACGCCATTGGCGAGCGGCAGTATCGGCGCAAAGACGGCACGCTGGTGGACGTGGAAGTAAACGTCAGCGCCATTCTTCGTGACGGCCGGCGCACGTGGAGCATTGTCTCCCACGACATTACGGACCGCCGGCGGACGCAGAAGCAACTGCAGAGCACGCTGGACAACCTGCTTGCCCTGTACGAGGCGGGCCGGATCCTTGGTTCCAGCCTGGAGCGGGGTGAGATCGGGACGCGGTTGCTTGGAATCACGCGCCGGGTCTCCAACCTCGAAGCAGCGGTTTTGATCCTGGGCGACGGGCAGGGCATGCCCGGCGCCCAGAGCACCACCGGCTCACAAGATGTATTGGACAGGGTCCTGGAACGCCCCGCGGTCCTTGAGGTACGGCGCTCCGTGTTCGAGAGCGGGAGGCAGCAGGAGATCGTACTTTCTGGCGTGGAGGAAGGGTCCCTTACTGCCCTGTTCCTGCCGCTCCGGGTGCGCGGGCGGACGGTCGGGGTGCTTGAGATCTACGGGCCGGAGGACATCGCGGAGGAACAGACGGTCGAGACCCTGGTGAGCGTGGCCGGCCAGGCGGCCGTCGCCCTGGAGAACGCCCGGCTGTACGAGGATCTGGCGGCGCGGGAGCAAGAACTGCAAGACTTGGTGGGGCGGGTGATGGCGGCGCAGGAGGAGGAGCGCCGGAGGGTTGCCTACGAGGTCCACGACAGCCTCACCCAGCTATGCGTGGCCGCCTACCGGCGCCTGGAGATCTTCGCCGAGGACCACGCCTCGCACTCCGAGCGGGAGCGGAAGGAGCTGGCCAGGATTACCGAGCTGGTCCGCCGCTCCATCGGCGAGTCGCGGCGTGTTATCGCCGACCTGAGGCCCACCACGCTGGACGACTTCGGGCTGGCGACGGCCGTACGCATGCAGGTGGAGACGTTGCGCGAGGACGGCTATACGGCGTTTTTCACAGAGACCCTGGGAGGAGAGCGGCTACCCGTGATCCTGGAGACGGCGCTGTACCGGGTCGCCCAGGAAGCCCTCAACAACACGCGCAAACACGCGGGCGCCGAGCGGATAAGCATCGTTCTGGAACGCGGCGGCGGCGCTGTACGCCTGGAAGTGCGGGACTGGGGGCGGGGTTTCGACTCCAGCAAGATAGCCGGGTCCGCGGGGCCTGGTGAGAGGGTGGGGTTATCTAGCATGAGGGAGAGGATATCGTTGCTTGGTGGAGTGCTGGAGATCAACAGCGAACCGGGTGTCGGAACTTCAGTAGTGGCTACGGTCCCGCTCCCGGACACCGGAAAGGAAAAGGGGCGTGGTTAGGGAGCCAATGCCGGGCGGGGGGACGGCACCGGCGCGGCTCGTCCTGGCCGACGACCACGACCTCGTCCGGGAGGGCATCCATCTGGTGCTGGACCGCGAGCCGGACCTGGAGGTGGTGGGGGAGGCTTCCAACGGGCGGGAGGCCGTGGAGGTCTGCCGGAAGACGGACCCCGACCTTGTCCTCATGGACGTGCGCATGCCTGACATGGACGGGCTGGAAGCGACGCGGGAAATAAAGGCGACGCAGCCCACCGTGAGCGTGCTCGTTGTCACCACCTACGAGAACCCGGACTACCTGTTCGAGGCCATGAAGTCCGGCGCCGCCGGCTACGTGCTCAAGGACGCATCGAAAGAGGAACTGGTTGGCGCAGTCAGGAAGGTCCTGGAAGGCGAGTCTCCGCTGGCCCAGGATCTCGCGATCCGCCTGCTCCAGCGCCTCGCGACCGAGGCTCCGCTTCCGGACCGGCAGTCCGCTGATCCTCCCTCCCAATCACCCCAACCGCCACAACCGTCCGGGCTGTCCCGGCGCGAGGTCCCGTTGCCTGGCAAGCTCACGCCCAGGGAGCTGGAGATCGTGGGTCTGCTGGCACAGGGTAGATCCAACCGCGACATCGCGGGGATACTCATGATCAGCCGGGCCACCGTCAAGGTGCACGTGGAGCGCATTATCCGCAAGCTCGGCGTCTCGGACCGCACCCAGGCCGTGGTGCGCGCCATCGAGCGGGGTATGATCTCCCCGCAGAGCGGCCACGGCTGAACGAACCTCCGTTCCTATGCCGAAAACCGGGAAAAATAGGCCAGATGGCGTATGGACTAAACGCCTTCGTGGCACCATCATATTCCTACCATGTACGCGCCAGCCCCCAAACCGGAATCCGACTCCTCCACACCGGCACACGTTCAGGAGGACCACAAGGCTGCGCCGAAGGAAGCCGTCACGGTCGCCGTCCTCGGGGGGAACTCCATCGTGGGCCGCGCGCTGGAGCTGCTCCTGCGCGGAGCCGGCTACGAGGTGCGGCTACTTGGGCTGCCGGATGAAGAAGAGCTTGGAGACCTGCTAGAAGGCGTAGACCTGCTGCTTCTGGCGCCAATGCTGGATTACGAAACCCGCAAACAGATCACCAACGAGATCGTGGCCACCATCTCCCTCGCCGGGCTGCCGGTGCTGGCGCTGATGACCTCGCCCGCCGAACACCCGCACGAGGGTGGCCGCGCCCAGCACGTCCCCTGGCCCATCCGCACGGCGGAGCTCTCGCGCGAAATAGAAGCCGCCCTCGCGCGTCCCCACTAGGCTTAACAGCCCACCACGCACCAACCCTGGAAGATCGCCTACAGCCTTCGTCCATTCCGCTATGTGCGTTCTGCATACGCCGTGTGGCGTACAGAAAAATTTCCGAAAAATAGGCCATGGTGTATGCCCCCTGGCTGATGGCAGTGACCCCAGCCCCTAATAGCATTCCAGGCGTCGACACACAAAGAGCCTTTGATCTCAGGGAGGGACACAAAGAGTGGATATAGGCAATCGGGCAAAGACAACTATCGAAGGAGAAAAGAATATGCGGAACAGGTTGACGGGCAGGCTTTCCCTGCTCATTTTGTCATTTGCGATCGCGATGGTTGTATTCCCGGCGGTGGCCTTCGCAGAGACCATCGCGTCGGACGGCACCACCTCGGCCTCCCTGCCCACGATCCAGAGCGACCAGGCCGACTACCCGCCCGGCGCTACAGTAACCCTCACGGGATCCAACTGGCAGCCGGGCGAGTCCGTGCACATCGTCGTGAACGATACCTACGGGGCCACCTGGCAGCACACCGCGGACGTGACCGCCGACGCGAGCGGCAACGTCACCGACCAGTTCAGCCTGCCGAACGCGTTCGTCTCGAACTACGACGTTACGGCCACGGGCGCCCAGTCAGGTACGGCGACGACGACCTTCACGGACAAGGACAAGCCGACCGCGACCATCGCGAGCTCGAAAAACCCCAGCAACGCGGGAGATTCGGTGACGTTCACGGCGACCGTGGCCGGCGTCAGTGGCGGTCCGACCCCCACGGGAACCGTCGACTTCACCGATGGGGGGGCGGCACTTTCTGGTTGCACATCCGTAAACCTCAATTCGCAGGGCAAGGCCACCTGCACCACGTCCACCGCGAACCAAAACTTACTGCCCGCGGGTTCGCGCACCATCAGGGCGCAGTACAACGGCGATGACCGGTACACCCCCGACAACGACACCCTGACGCAGACGGTCAACCTTGGCGCGGCGGCGAAGCTCGTGTTCACGGCGCAGCCGACGAACACGGTCGTCAACGGCACGATCAGCGGCACGAGCGGCGTGAAGGTCGCGGTTCAGGACAACTTCGGCAACACGATCACCACCGGGACCGGATCGACCGCCAGCGTGACCGTCGCCCTGGCTAACAACCCGGGCTCCGGAACGCTGGGCGGCACGAAGACGGTGAGCGCCGTAAGCGGCGTGGCGACGTTCTCTAACCTGACGATCGACCAGGCCGCGAGCGGCTACACGCTGGGCGCGACGAGCCAGGGCTTGAGCGGCGCGACGAGCGACTCGTTCAACGTCACCAAGGCCTCGACCACGACCTCGGTGAGCTGTACCCCGACGAGCCCCGTGGTCGACCAGCAGACGACGTGCACCGCGACGGTCACCGACCAGGCGACCGTGAAGAGCGCCCCGACGGGCACGGTCGCCTGGACGACGGACAACGGCGCCTCTAGCCAGTTCGGGGCCACGAGCTGCACGCTCGCCCCGACGGGCACGACGGGCGTCGCGCGCTGTACGACGACGTACACGCCGAGCGACAGCACCGACCCGACTCTAACGGCGACCTACGCCGGGGACAATAACCACAGCGGGAGCAACGGGACGCAGCAGCTGACGGTCAACAGGCGTTCGGTGAGCACGAGCGTAAGCTGCTCCCCGAACCCTGTCGGCACAGGGACCGGGAACACCAGCACCTGCACCGCAACCGTGACCGACACGCAAGCCACGGGCACGAAGAGCGCGCCGACCGGGACGGTCACGTGGTCGTCCACCAGCGGGGGCAGCTTCGGAACGGCGCCGAACAACACCTGCACGCTCTCTCCCGGGTCTGGCCCCTCCAGCACCTGTTCTAGGCCCGTCACGGTCACCTCGACGGGCGCCAAGACGATCACCGCCTCGTATGGTGGCGACACGAGGCACGCCAGCGTTAACGGTACTCAGACGCTCAACGTGAACAGCCTCTCCAACACGACGCTTACCGTCACTCCTGCCTCGGGCACCTTCGGTGGGACGGTTGACTTGAGCGCGACGCTGAAGAACGCGAGCACCAACGCGGGCATCAGCGGCAAGACGATCAGCTTCAACCTCAACGGCAACAGCGTCGGCACTGCAACAACCAACGGCAGTGGCGTGGCCCAGAAGACCGGCGTTAGCCTCTCGGGCATCGCCGAGGGCACCTACCCCAACGGGGTCAGCGCGACGTTCGCCGGTGACACGGGCGCCAACGCCAGCACCGGCTCGAACACGCTCACGGTCACTCCGGCCGATAGCACGGCGCCGGTGATCACGCCCAACGTCACTCCGAGCCAGCCTGATGGCAACAATGGATGGTACAGGAGCAACGTCACGGTGAGCTGGACCGTCACCGACCCCGATTCGTCCATCACCAGCAAGTCGGCGGCCTGCGACCAGACCACCAGCATCAGCACCGACACCACCGGTCAGACGGTGAGCTGCTCGGCGACTAGCGCTGGCGGGACTGACACCAAGTCGGTCACCATCAAGCTCGACAAGACTCCTCCCGTGATCACCTCCGTGGGTTCGGTGGACGCGAACGGCAATGCCCGTAATCCCGATGGTTCCAACCTCTGGTACATAAGCGCCGTCACGAACAAGTTCACGGCCTCCGACGTAACCTCGGACCTCGCCGATACAACGCAGGCCAGTTTCACCAAGGGTAGCGGCACCGCCGAGGGCAGCGCGGTGAAGATCAGATCCGGGTTGGTTTCCGACAAGGCGGGCAATGTCAACTTGGGTGTGGATAGCGCGGCCTACAAGATCGACCTGACAGACCCGACGATCAGCGTGTCGCTGGTCGATGGCTCTGGCAACACGCTGGCTCCGGCGAGCACCAATTGGTACAACGCAGCTACCGGCGCGCCGAAGGCCCACTACACATGTGCCGACTCGGTTTCCGGTCTGGCCTCTTGCTCCGCCGATCACCTCTTCGGTAACGGCGCCAACCAGAGCGACACGGGCACCGTCACCGACAACGCGGGCCGCAGCGCCACGGTCACCAAGAGCAACGTCAACGTGGACCTGAATCCTCCGAGCCAGCCCACCGCCACCTTCGGCAGGGCGCCGGAGGACCCCTCGGGTGGCTACTTCAAGGACACGGTGACCGTCACCTACGGCGGCAGCACCGACACAGGTGGTAGCGGCCTCGCTACCCCGGCCTACACTCCCGCAAGCCAGACCTTCAACACCTCCGGTCCGCACCCCTATAGCGGCGTGGCCAAGGACGTGGCCGGCAACCAGTCGTCCGCGGCGAGCGGAACGGTCAAGGTCGACGCGGACAATCCCTCGGTCAGCATCACCTCGGGATGCCCGAGCGGCCTCGTCGTGGCTCGCAACAGTACCCAGAACCTTACGGTTACGGCGAGCGACGCCGATTCCGGGTTGGCGATCGATCCCAGCGGCACGGTCGCGCTGGACACGAGCACGGCCGGGGCGCACACCAAGATCGTGACGGCCACCGACAAGGTCGGCCATAGCGCGACGGACAAGTGCGACTACACGGTCAACTCGGCCCCGAGCACGCCCAACGCGCCCGCTCTTGCCGCGACCTCGAGCTCCCCGAACCAGGGTACCTTCACCCTGAACTGGGCCGCTTCGAGCGACACGGACAACAACTTCGACCACTACGTCCTCCAGCACAAGGACAACAACGACGCCGACTACAGCGACGTGGCCACCAACCTGGGCACCAACTCCTACACCTTCGGCGGCAGCAACGCCGCGGAAGCAGAGGGCACCTGGACCTACAGGGTCAGGGCCGTGGACAGCCTTGGCGAGGCGAGCGCGGACTCGGATGCGTCCAACGCGGTGAAGGCCGACAAGAGCAAGCCCAACGCCCCGCTCGTGAGCACGGGCCCGGCTGACTACACCGATGGGAACGGCGGCAAGTGGTACAAGGATTCCGCCACGGCGACCTTCAGCCCCAACGGCGACCCTGATCTCAATGACGGCAGCGCCGGTAGCGGCGTCAAGTCGGTCAGCGCGCCCGTCTCGCGCAACACTTCCGGCGTTCTCAGCTACTCCGGCACGGCCATCGACAACGTCGGCCTCGAGTCTGATCCGACCACCGGTTCCGTTAACGTGGATACGAACGCCCCGGTCAGCAGCGTCGAGAGCGCCACCACCACGGGCGGAGCCTACACCGAGGGAGCCTGGACCAACAAGGACGTGACGGTGAAGCTCAGCGCCACCGACACGGGAGAATCCGGCATCCAGAAGATCGTCTACAACACCGACGGCAGCAACACCTACTCGACCTACAACTCGGCTAGCGGCATTGCTGTCAGCCAAGAGGGCGCCACGACGATCAACTTCCACGCTATAGACAACGTGGGGCACGTCGAGTCTTCCGACCATCACTTCACGGTCAAGATCGACAAGACGCCGATCCCATCGAAGGCCAACGCCAACCCCTACAGCAACTCGACCATAACGGTCAGCTACGATGTCACGACGGCCGCGGCCGCAGACTTCTCGGGCCTGAAGAAGGTGGAGCTCTACGCCAAGGCTCCGGGGCAGAGTTCCTACTCCCCTGCGGGCGAGAAGACCACGGCCAACGACAGCTTCAGCTACAACCCAACGCAGGGCGACGGGGACTACAGCTTCTACACGATAACTGAGGACAACGCGGGCAACCGCGAGGTGCAGCCACCGAGCGCCGACGTTATCGTCAAGGTCACCCACGACACCGCGCCCCCGACCACAACCGCCAGCGCCAAGAACGCCGATAGCACCGACTACGCCTTCGGCACCTTCACCAAGCAGAACGTGACGGTCACGCTCAGCGCCGATGATGGCACGGGCTCGGGGGTGGACGTGACCAAGTACACCACCGATGGGAGCACCCCCTCGGCCACCAACGGCACCACCTACAGCGCTCCGTTCACCATCAGCGCAGAGGGAACCACCACGGTGAAGTACCTCTCCATCGACAAGGCGACGAACGCGGAGAGCGTCCAGAGCAGCACGGTCAAGATCGACAAGACGCCGATCCCATCGAAGGCCAACGCCAACCCCTACAGCAACTCGACCATAACGGTCAGCTACGATGTCACGACGGCCGCGGCCGCAGACTTCTCGGGCCTGAA